>Ga0302325_10000316_pt1 | contig 139223 bp, 120 predicted proteins | sample Palsa_T0_2_FD_201948 | JGI IMG/M metagenome (GOLD analysis project Ga0302325, IMG submission 201948) | Peat permafrost microbial communities from Stordalen Mire near Abisko, Sweden - Palsa_T0_2 | ecosystem: Environmental > Terrestrial > Soil > Palsa > Peat permafrost | place: Sweden: Abisko...
AGTTCCACTTCAGCTCCTCACCGTCGGTCACGGGACCCTCCCGGCGGAAGCGCTTGCGGAACTCGTACGCGGGGCTGGCATCGAGCTGATCGTCGACGTACGCACCGTGCCGAAAAGCCGGCGGCAGCCACAGTATTGGCGGGAGCAAATGGAGCGCTGGGTCCCTGAGCTGGCGGACAGCGCTTATCGGTGGGAGCCGGCGCTCGGTGGCTTTAGGAAGCCTCAACCGGGAAGTCTCCACGTCGCCTTACGGCACCCCGCGTTTCAGGCGTACGCCGATTACATGGAAACTGACACGTTCGAGAACGCCCTAGCGATGGTGCTGGCAACGGCCGGTGAGAAGCGGACGGCGATTCTTTGCTCAGAGTCGCTCTGGTGGCGATGCCATCGGCGTCTGATTTCGGACGCGGCGGCCCTCTTACACGATGTCGCTGTGCAGCACCTCATGCACGACGGGACGCTCCGGCCGCATATCCTTACCGCTGGGGTCCGAGCGGCCTCAGGAACTCAACTCATCTATGACGTGCCGGAGATCGATGGCCAACAACTCACTTTGCTTTGAGGGTGGGCCCGAGACGCTTGGCACGCTGTGCAACGTACAACAACCGTTCCGATGCGACGGTGCAAAAGATCCGAAAGCTAGAGCCGCAAAGGCTAGCGAGATCGACAGGAACCGGAACGGAGGCTGGCAATCTAATTAGCCGTGCCTAAGTCTTTCGTTTGTATAGCCTCATTTCTGGCCCTGCTGCTCCTGCCCGGGGCGGCTTTGGCCGACGCAGACGATGGTGCGCCCCCGGTGCCCGGGGCGCCCCCGCAGGGCATGCAACCCCTGACCGGGCCGATCCCAAAGGCCACACCCTATCCGGGCGAGTCACGGGTTGTTCCGCGACCGGATGGCGCGTACGACGCAGTTCCCGAGGTCCACGGAACGACGAAGATTTTCCACATCGTCGGGCGCGAGGCACCCTGGACGCTCAAACCCGGGCTTACCGTAATGGCCAAGACCTACAACGGCGTCGTACCGGGTCCAACGCTCGTCGTGCATCAAGGCGATCACGTCGTGATCGATTATCGGAACGAACTGAACATCTCCGACACGGTCCACATGCACGGGATTCACGGCATTCCGGTCGACATGGACGGCGTGCCGGGATCGTCGCAGGCGATGGTGCCGCCGCACGGCACCTTTCGGTACGCGTTTACGGCCACGCAGCCGGGTACGTTCATCTATCACACGCACGACCGAAAGGCCGTGCTGAACGCAGGTCTCTACGGCGGGATCATCGTCCAGCCGGCGCATCCGCGGCCAGAGGAGGTCGCGGCGCGCGACTACCTCGAGATGATTTCGTCTTGGTACATCAATAGCAGTGCTGAGACCGACTTCACCCTCAACGGCAAGGAGTATCCCTCAACGAAGTCGCTCGCTGTGCGACGCGGCGAAAAGATTCGCATTCGGTGGATCAACATTTCCGCTGAGAACTTTCACACGATGCACGTCCACGGACACTACATGACGATCATCGACCGCGATGCTGAACCCGTCTCGATCAAAGACGTCGAGGATACCCTTCCGCTTGGCCCCGGTCAGCGGGTTGACGTGATCATCAAGGCCGACCAGCAGCCCGGTACCTGGATGATTCATTGCCACGTGCTCGATCACATCGAAGACGATCAGGGCATGCCTGACGGACTCATCACCGCGCTGCACTATCTCGGCACACCCGATCTGACGACCGCGATGTACACGTCGATGAAGAACTCGATGCAAGGTGGCGACACGATGACGATGGGCGCTCCGGCTCACGCGCCGGCGCCCGGAAAGCTGTCGTTCGGAATGACGACGCTGCTCGGAGCATTCGCGGGGCTGACGATCTTCCTCGGACTGCCGGTCGCTCGTGCGAGAAAACTCAAGCCGGCCACGATCGGCTTGCTCAACGCCTTCGCGATCGGCATTCTCGTTTTTCTGGTCATCGAGATTTCGATGAATGCGATCATCCCAGTCAATCGCGCCCTATTTGCCTGGCACAGCGGCGCGGTGTTTCCGACCGCCCTCGTCTTGGCGCTTGCCGTCGGCTTATCGTTTGGGCTAATTGGTCTCGGCGCCGCATCCGGATCGCTCGCAAAGCGCACGGCGCAAGGCGTTTCCGAGAGGCCGCTCGTGCTGGCCGGCATCATCGCGGTCGGCATCGGCGCGCACAATTTTGCCGAGGGGCTGGCGATCGGTGCGTCGGCTGCGACCGGTGCGACGGCGCTTGCGGCGGGCCTCATCATCGGCTTTGCTTTGCACAATGCAACCGAAGGATTCGGCGTCGCCGCGCCGCTCGCGGGGAAAATCGTGCCCACGTGGGCACAGCTTGGGCTCGCCGGACTCGTCGCCGGTGGCCCGACCTTCCTCGGCACGATGGTCGGTTATCAGTTCAGCTCGCCAACACTTTCGGTGTTCTTCCTGGCAATTGCAATCGGCGCACTCGTGTTCGTTATCGGCGAGCTGTGGGCGGTGCTCAAAAAGACCGGCGTCACCGTCATGGCGACTTCGGTAATGACCGCGGGCTTCGCGATCGCGTTCGTGACCGAGCTCATCGTTGGGCTGAACGGCGGCGGTTGAGGCACCTCATTCACTGAGGGCGCTCCGTCCGGTGGCAAAATCAAGATCCGTCTGAACTCGCCGTAGAACGACGTTGTCGATTTTACCTTGCTCCCGGAGCGCAATCAGTGCCTTGCGTTGCGCGTCGATCAATTCACGCTCGACCTCGCGGTGCCGGGCCAAATGGCGCCCATCAGCGCCACCTTCAGTCGCTTTCATATCACGGCGGTGCTCGTAGACATTGCGCAAAGTCTCCGCGTGCGCATCGTCGATGCGTTTCTCCGACTGGAGCTCGTCGATGCGCGCAAGCGCCGCTTCGGCGGTGCGAACGAGCGCGAACCGCAGCTCGTCGCTCTCCTCCGTACCGCGCTCGATGTGCAACCACCCTACCAGGGCCGGTAGGGTGAGGCCGCCGGCAACGAGGGTCACCAAAATCACCGAAAACGTGATGAAGATGATGAGGTCGCGATCGGGGAAGGGTGCGCCGTTCGGAAGCAGGAGCGGAATCGCGAGCGCCGCCGCAAGCGAGACGGACCCGCGTAGCCCGGACCACGCTACCACGAGCGCATTCTTCCAATTCGGTTCCGCGTGATCGGCCGGCGCGGGCGTCGGTGCAAACTCCGCCAGGACCGCGAGCGCGAGACGCACGACGATGAGGACCACATTGACGGCGATCGAGTAGCCGATGATCGTTTGCCACGAGTGATGCCGGAAGGCGGCCGTCGCGACGTCGTTGAGTTGCAAGCCGACGGCGAGAAACAACACCGCGTTTGCCAAGAAAACGAAGGTGTTCCAGAAACCGGCGGCTTGCGTTCGGGCGGCGGGCGTAATCACGCGCGGGCTGAGGTGATTGACGTACACGCCGGCCGTCACGACGGCGAGCACGCCGGAAAGCCCAAATCTCTCTGCCGGAAAATATGCTGCGAACGGAAGGACGACCGAAATCACACCCTGCAGTTGCGGGTCGCGAATTCTTCGCCAGAGTTCAACCGCAAGCCGGCCCGCAAGGTACCCGAGGAGCAACGAGCCGGCCAAGGTCATGACAAACTCGAAGAGCGCGTATGCGGGGTGAAACACGCCGGTCGTGACGGCCACGATTGCCGCCCCGTAGATGACGAGTGACGTCGCGTCGTTCAGCAAGCTCTCGCCGTCGATGATCGCTATCAAATGCCGCGGAAGCCGGAAATGTTCGAGCACCGGCACAGCGGCAAGTTCGTCCGTCGGTGAAACGACGGCCCCGAGGACGAAAGCGGCCCCCCAGCTCATGCCGGGGATAAGCACGTGTGCCAGCGCAGCCACCGCGAACGTGGTTGCGACAACGAGGCCGACGGCGAGCAGCGCGATCTGAGACGCGTTTTCGGCCATCACGTCGGTCGGCGCGGTGATCGATTCCCAGTACAGAAGCGGCGGCAGAAAAATCAGCAGCACGAGGTCGGGGTCGAGCGGGATGTGCGGTAAACGCGGAACGAAGCCGAGGGCCAGACCCCCGAGAACCAGGACGATCGGATACGAAATGTTGATGCGCTGCGCAAGTGCCACGAGCGGTATGGCCGCAACCAGCAACGCGATCAGGATGCCGATAACCGAGTTTGCCATGCCTTAGGGATCGAAAGCAGCGCGTTCGGTGCGTGCTCCGTGCGCGAGCAGGCTTGCATCGACGGCGATGCCGACGAAGGTGTAGCCCATCTCGAGGCAGCGGCGGCCCATCGCGGCGTCGTTTGCCAGAATGCCGGCAGCTTTCCCGTGATCGCGAGCGATACGGGGAATCGCTGCGATCGCATCGGCGTATGGACCGCTCAGATCGTCCCAGATCTCGGGGAACGGAACGCGATACGAACCGGCCAGATCGTTTGGGCCGACGAAAAGACCGTCAATGCCCTCGAGCGCAGCGATGTCCGAAGCGGCTTCCGCTCCGGCAGCGGTTTCGATCTGCACCATGACGACCGTCCAGTCGTTACCTCCGCGAAAATACGTCTTGGAATCGGCACCGAAAGCGAGGGCGGTGCGCGATCCGCCGCGGCTGCGCTCGCCCAGCGGTTCGAAGCGCGAGTCTGCGACGACGGCCCGTGCATCTTCAAGCGAGTTGATCATGGGTACGATTGCCCCGCGGGCTCCGGAATCGAGCGCGACTTGCACTGAGGCGCTATCTTTCCAAGGCGTCCGCACCAGCGGAAACGTCCTGGTCGTGCGGATCGCGGCAAGCAGCGTCTGTGCCACCGGCAACGAGATCGGGCCGTGTTCCATGTCGACGGCGAGCCAATCGTAACCCGCATTTGCCATGATTTCGGCAGCGTAGCCGTCGCCGAGCATACACCAGGCGCCAATGAGGGTCTCGCCTGCGAGTAAGCGCTTTCGGAAGGCGTCGCGTTCCATGTCGCTCGTCGTCTCCTTATGCTCTGTCGCGAATGGGCCCGCTTCGCGGCGATGCGCAGCGTATCTTCGCGCCGCTCACAACCGATCGAGTTCGGGCGCTATGTAGGCAGGCCACAAGTTCGACCCAAGCGAGGAGCGAAAGAATCCGAAATGGCCGATTCGCGCGAGGCCGGCATCGCCGGGCGCGATGCGTTTCATCGTTTGCTTCGCATTCACATACAAGGCGTGGAGCGACGCGGTGGCGGCTGGGGACATCAATTCGTCATCCGTAACCGACAAGGAAACGAGCGGCGCACGGACCCTAGCGTACAAGGCGCGCGCATTTTCTGCGCCGGCGGCGTAGTCCGGGTCGAGACACCAGCGGCGCCATTGTTCCATCACGCCTTTGGGCAGATCGCCGAACGTCCGAAAGCGACGGCCGGGGAAATAGCCGAACGCGGCGATCAGCGCCGGCACCATGACGTACCACAGCATCCAGCCGAACGGCCGAAAGCGCAGCGGGTACTGTCGCCAGTAGCCACCGCCCGACGCAACCGTAATGATTTTCGCGAGCCGCTCGTGACCAGGTACGAACGGGATGATCTGGCCGCCGAGGCTATGCCCAATCCAAAACAGGGGCGCTCCGGCGGCGCGCGCCGCGAGCGCGTCGAGCATCGCGCCACAGTCGAGATGCGCCCAATCGAGCACGTCGGCGCGGAATCCGCGCAGGCTGCCGGCACGCGATTGGTCCATGCCGCGATAGTCGAAGGTGGCGGTAAGGTATCCCGACGCTGCCAGCCAGCGCGCGAACGCTCCATAGTACGTTTGCGGAACGGCCATTGCCGAGACGATGAGAACCGCGCCCTTCGCGACGACAGCCGGCTCGTAGAAGGTCGCTGCGATCGAGGTGCCGTCGCTCGTGACGATATGCTCCGATCCGCTAGTTGCCTCCGAAGTACGCGCCGTCATGGCTGCTTTGCCTACGAGAGACGTTTGCGTTCGCCCTGGCCGTCGTTTGCGGGGTCCCGGAACTCGCCCGCGAAGCAAATTCGATGAGGCAGCCGCAAGCGGGCGAGATGTCGGTGCGTGCAAGCGTTCACGCGCTGATGCGCGAGCTCGGGATGACGACGGTCTTTGGGAATCCCGGATCGACCGAATTGCGCTTCCTCTCCGGTTGGCCGGCAGACTTCCGCTACGTGATGGCGCTCCACGAAGGCGCTTCGGTCGCGATGGCGGACGCCTATGCGCAGATCGGCCGCAACGCGGCGTTCGTCAACCTCCACTCGGCGGGCGGACTCGGCAATGCGCTCGGGACGCTCTTTACCGCCTACCGCAACGCCGCGCCGCTCGTCATCGTCGCGGGGCAGCAGACGCGCGCGATGCTGCCGAGCGAGCCGTTTCTCTTCGCCACCGACGCGGCGACCTTCCCGAAACCGTATGTGAAATGGAGTGTCGAGCCGGCGCGCGCCGAGGACGTCCCGGGCGCAATCGCGCGCGCTTATCACGTGGCAATGGAGCGTCCCTACGGACCCGCGTTCGTTTCGATTCCCGAGGACGACTGGCAGCGAGTCGCCGAACCGCCGCCGATGCGGCGCATTGAGAGTGAGTTCGTCGCGAGCGCGGAGGCTCTGCGCGCTGTCGCGAGCGCCCTCGATGCGAGCACGGCGCCGGCCCTCGTCGTCGGTGCGGGCGTCGATCGGGATGACGCGAGCGACGCGGCGGTTCTTCTGGCCGAACGGCTTGGCGCGCGGGTTTGGGCCAGTGCCTTGAGCGGCCGCTGCGGCTTTCCCGAAGATCATCCCTTGTTCGCCGGCGCCCTGCCGCGCGAGCGCAACGGCGTCGTCGAACAATTGCGCGGCCACGATGTGATCGTCGTCCTGGGCGCGCCCGTTTTCAACTACCACGTCCACAAAGAGGGCCCGTTCCTACCGGATCGTGCGAACCTCTTCCAGCTAACGGACGATCCGAACCTCGCCTCGTACGCGGTCGCCGGCACGAGCATCATCACGAGCCTCCGGCCGGCGCTCGAAGCGTTGCTGCGGCTGTTGCAGCGCTCGCGGGCGGCCGCATTGCCTTCGCGCACCTTCGGTGGCGCGTTTGCCGGCGACCCGATGACGATACCCTATCTGCTGCAAACGGTTCGCGAGACGCTGCCGCCGAGCGCGATCATTTGCGAAGAAGCACCGTCCATTCACTCGACACTGCACGATGCTGGGCTCCTACAACCGGGCCGCTATCTTAGCGCGACCAGCGGCAGTCTCGGGTATGGGCTTCCCGCTGCCATAGGCGCGGCGCTCGCGGCGCCTGGGCGCCCCGTTCTTGCGCTGATCGGCGACGGTTCGAGTCTTTACGCAATTCAGGCGCTTTGGACGGCGGCGCAGTACGCGCTTCCGATCGTCTTTGTCATCGTGAACAACGGCGGCTACGGCGCGATGAAGTCGTTCAGCCGCATGATGACGGCAGGCGGCGCGCCGAGCTTCGAGATTCCCGGCGTCGACTTCGTTGCGGCTGCCGTAAGTTTCGGCGTGCGTGCCATGCGCGTTTCGCAGAGTGCAGATTTCCCGGCGGTAATGACCGAAGCGTTTGCGGCCGGCGTTCCCGTGCTGCTCGACGTACCGATCGATGCTTCGTTTCAAAAGGTGCGCTAAGGCGCACCCGTTTCAAAAGGTGCGCTAAGGCGCACCCGTTTCAAAAGGTGCGCTAAGGCGCACCCGTTTCAAAAGGTGCGCTAAGGCGCACCCGTTTCAAAAGGTGCGCTCGGGCGCACTCGACTCCAGTTGTTACTGGACAGCGCAGACACCTAGCTTGGTTTGCGTCGGCTTTGCGCCTGGGATCGGAGCGATCTTGATCGCACCCAGTGCGGGCGTGTCGGCGGTTGGGAACGGCTTCGAGCCCGCCGGATAGCAGCTCGATGCGAGCAAGAATGCCATCACGTCGGCGTACTGTTTCGGCGAGAGCGAACCGGGATTCGAAAAGGGCATGTTTTGAAAGACCGTTGTCCGCACATCATGCATCGACCAGCCGTTGAACTTCGCATTGCTCAAAAACTCTCGGCCTGCGACCGCCGGGCCTGCGGTGCCCTGCAGATCGGCGCCGTGGCATTGCAGGCAATAGCGCGTGTAGACGGCCTTCCCGGCATGCGCTTGAGCGCTGACGTACAGCGCCGGTGCTGAGCTGATCGCAGCGACTTTGACCGAGCTGACCACCCTTCGCGCGCGCTGGATGCGCGACGACATCGAGGTGCCGCATGCAGCGTGGACCACATGCGTGTAGAGGACGATCTGATCGCCGCGCACGACGATGCGCGCGATGTCGAGCCCGGGCGGGATACCCGTCGCCGCGTTGCCGCGCGGCAGCGCGACGAACAGCAAACGGCCGGCGGACACGCCGTAGGCGGGCGCGTGGGCCGGTGCGACGCAGCCCGATACGCTCGCAATGCCGGCGGGAACCGCGAGTTCCGTGGTCGCGAGCGCGCCCGACAGGCCGCCGAGCGCGCCGTCCTGTGACGGCCGGCCGACGACGAGCGCGATATTCGCAAGGGCGCGCGTGAGATCGGCTTCATAGTCTTCCATTTCGTGCTCGCCCATGGCCGTCTGCAGATTCTCGGCTGCGGCAAGCACGTTCGCCTTCGCTCCTTCGACCGCGGGAGTCCAGACGAACGATGCCGTCTGATCGAGCATGTGATCGAGATGACCGAGCGTGCCGACCCCGTCACCCGAATCGCCGGACGACGCGAGATAGCCATCGTCGCGCCGTCCGACAAGTGCGTTGAGTGCCCGGTGCGCGGCGCGCAAGTACGCCGCGTGCCCGACTTCATAACCATCCTCGATGCGCACGATCTCCGTGACCGCCGCGTGCAGGTCCGCGAGAGCGGCAAGCGCGCTCTTGTGATCGTCGCCGGCCGTAGCGGCCGGCTTGACGCAAGAAAGCACAAACACGATTGCGATCGGCCAGGTCATCGTGCGCATCGAGCTGTCCCTTATGGTGTGGTGAAGGCGGTGACCAGTGCCGTGATCGGATGGCTATAGGTCCCCTCGAGAGTTGGTGCACCTCTGCCGAAACGCGGATCGGCGAAGTTGATGCCCGCGGGGCCTGCGGCGATCACGACATACGGCTTGCCGTCGAGTTCATAGGTGCTGGGCGGAGCTTGGATCGTGAGTCCGGTCGGGTAGTGCCAGACGACCGAGCCTGTCTTGGCATCGTAGGCGGTGAAGTCGCCGTTCACCCCGCCCGTGAACACGATTCCCGTCGATAGCGAAAGCGCTCCTCCGATCTGCGGGTAGGCGAGGTGTTTGCGCCAGATGAACTTTCCCGTTCCCATGTCGATCGCGCTCATGTAGCCCGTACTCGGACCGTACGATTTTGGAAACGCACCGCCGATGTAGAACTGGCCCGCGATATATGTCGTCGTACCGGGTGATGTCCACACGCCGCATTGATCGACGCTTGGAACGTAGAACGCGTTGGTTTCGGGCATATAGCTGCCACCGTTGAATTCCACGCCGCCGTTCGTATTCGGACAGGCGATGTTGCCCGTACGATTTGGCTCAGTGTTTTGACCACGTTGCGTACTGACCGGGATATGATAGACGAGCGCACCCGTACCGGAGTCAAGCACCCAAAAGTTGCCGCCCTTGTCGCCGGAGGCGACCAGGTTCCGCGGCGCACCACCCACCGTTGCTTTGAAGAGCACGGGCGGCATGGCGGGATCCCAGTCGTGCGTGTCGTGTGGGATGAACTGGTGGTACCATTTTATCTTCGGCGCACTGCCGCTGACATCGAGCGCTACCATCGAGTTGCTGTAGAGATTCGCGCCCTTGCGGATCGTCCCGAGGAAGTCGGGTTGAGGATTTCCAAGATCGGCGTAGATCGTGTCGCTTGACGGGTCGATTGCAAGACCGCTCCAGATCGCGGCGCCGCCGCGCTTCCACGAATCACCGCTCCACGTGTTGTGCCCAGGCTCTCCGGGGCCCGGAATCGTCTTCCAATCCCACAGACGCTTCCCGGTGGCTGCATCGAATGCGCTCAGGTAACCGATGCCGCCCCAGTCTCCATTGGAAGCGCCAAGCAAGAGCATGTCTTTGTACGGAACCGGTTGCATCGAGTAAAACGTGTTGCGCAGGTCGTGTGCCGCTACGACGTTCCACACCGGTTTGCCGGTCGTTGCGTTGAGGGCGATCAGGTGGCCGTCGAGCGTTGCTTCGTAGACCTTGCCATCTTTGAGCGCGACGCCGCGATTCGCCGAAAATGCGATGACGTGCGGCTTATATGGGAAATGCCACTTTATGCTGCCGGTTTTCGCATCGAGCGCGTAGACGTCGTTGTGCGACGACGTCACGTACATCGTACCTTGCCAGACGATCGGCGAGACCTCGAGCGGCCCGCGCGCGTCGATCTTCGTCGACCACGCTTTCGCGAGTTTGCCGACATCGGCAGACGTGAGCTTCGCGCCGGCGACGTACCGGTTGCCGCTGTAGCCGCGGGCCGGCAAAATCCAATTGGCGTTGTCGGAATCCGCGCTCGCATACGAGGCAGATGTGGGCCACGTGCTCTGGGCTGCACCCAGACGAGGCGCTGCAACAACGAAAACAAAGGCGAGGATGAGCAGAACGGTCGCTTGTCGCGACATAGACCCTCCTTTGCCGCTTTGCGGACGCGTACCGACTTGCGCCAAGTATTTGCCACGCCCTTTCGATTACGCGCATCGCAAAGCGCGAGGCGTTCGCGTACCGAACAAAAAGAGTAGCGATAGGGAGACAGAGCAATGCTCTCTCGCAAACGCCGTTGAGAATGATCTTATATGCGTAACGCCTTGATTCTGTTCGTGGCCGGAATCACGGCGGTGTGGTTTCTGTCTCCGTACGCTCAAGGGTTGGTGGCGCTCATCGGCATCTACGCGCTCGTGACGCTCGGGCTCAACGTCTTCATGGGTTTTGCGGGCCAGGTCTCGCTTGGGCAAGCCGCCTTCGTAGCGCTCGGCGCGTACGCTTCGGCAACGCTCGCGCTGCGCTTGCACGTCAGCCCGTGGCTCGGGCTCGTAGCGGGAGGTTGCGCGGCGGGGATCGCGGCCTACGCGGTAAGCTTCATCACCTTACGGTTGCGCGAGACCTATCTTGCGCTCGCGACGCTAGCCTTCGGCATCGTCGTCAGCGTTGCGTTCAACGAGCTGGATTTCTTTGGCGGCTCGTCCGGACTGAAGGATATTCCGGGCCTAACGATCGCTTCATGGAATCTCGACGTGCGCGGCTACGCGATCGTGGCGTGGGCGCTGGTCGCCATCGCTTTCTGCTTCACTCGAAATCTCGTCGGTTCGGGATACGGACGCGCGCTCGTCGCGATTTCGTCGGGCGAACTTGGCGCGGCAGCACTCGGCATCGATCCGGAGCGGCTCAAGCGCGAAGCGTTCGTGTTGAGCGCGGTGTATGCGGGCGTGGCGGGCGCGCTTTACGCGAGCTACGTATCGTACATCGACTCGACCTCGTTCGGCTTTCTGCTTTCGGTGAACTTCGTGCTCATGTCGGTCCTCGGCGGGTTGCGCAGTCTGTGGGGCGCGCTGATCGGAGCGGCCGTTGTCGTCCTGCTCGGTCAGTTCTTGCAGAACGTCGTACCGCTCGTCATTCCGAGCGCGCGCGGCGACGTACAATCGTTTTTCTTCGGCGTCATCCTGATCGCGATGTTGATCCTCGTGCCGCAGGGCATCGCCGGACGCCTCGGCTCGTGGCGGCGCGCATGATCGCGGAAATTTGGCAGTATCTCTTGGCTGGCATCGCGGTCGGTGCGATCTATGCGCTGATCGCCGCCGGCTTCGTACTCGTCTATCAGGTCACCGGGCTCATCAACTTCGCGCAAGGCGAGTTTGCCATGCTCGGCGCGATGACGGCAGCCTCGCTTGCCGGCGCCGGCCTGCCGGCGCTCTGGGCCGCGGCGCTCGCGGTGCTCGTAGCCTCCCTGGTTGGCGCGCTTGGGTATCTGCTCGCGATACGGCCGGCACGCAAAGCGAATCCGGTCATCCTCATCTTCATCACGCTCGGTCTGTCGGTCGCGATTCGGGGTGCGGCGCTCTTCGTCTGGGGGACGAATTCGCTGAGCCTCAACGCGTTCTCAAGCGGCACGTCGGTTGTCGTCTTCGGCGGCGTGCTGTCGCCGCAGACGCCGTGGGTGATCGGTGCGGATGTCCTCGTCTTCGGCGCACTCTACGTTTTCCTTCGGCATACGCCGCTCGGCACGGCCGTGCGCGCAGCGGTCGCGAACCCGCCGATCGCGCGCACCTTTGGGATTCCGCTCGCTACGATCGGATTCTGGAGTTTCGTCGCGGCGGCGGCGATCGGCGGCCTCGGCGGCGTCGTCGTCGCGCCGATTACAAGCGCGAGCTACGACATGGGCCTCACGCTCGGCCTGGCGGGATTCGTGGCAGCCGTGCTGGGCGGTCTCGACAGCTTGCCCGGTGCGCTCGCAGGCGGTTTTCTGCTCGGGATCTTCGAGAAAGTATCGGGCGGGTTGATTTCGACCGGCTGGGAGCAAGGCGTCGGATTCATCATCTTGATCGCCGTGCTCGTGCTGCGACCGCAAGGACTGCTCGGACACACGGTACGTCGCGCATGAAAGAAGCGGCGCTCGAGGTGCAAGGCATCGGCGTTCACTTCGGCGGGGTGGCGGCGCTCGAGGACGTTTCCTTCGCTGCGAACGCGGGTGAAGTGCTCGGTATCATGGGCCCGAACGGCGCCGGCAAGACCACGCTGTTCAACGTGATCAGCGGCATTCAGGTGCCCACAAACGGCGAGGTGGTTTTCGCCGGGACGAGGCTGCGCGGACGTTCTATCGCGCGGATCGCGGCGCTCGGGATCACGCGCACCTTTCAGACCCCGGTCATGTTTTGGGGGCTCACCGTACGCGAAAGCGTGGCGGTTGCGCTCGAGGCGCGTGAGCAGCCGGGGACCTATCCGCCTTCATTTTTGCGCTGTCTCTTGCCGAGCGGCATCGGCTGGCCCAGCCGGCGCGCATTCGATCTTGCGGTTCTCGCGCGCGCCGATGCGCTGATCGCCGCCAGCCCCCTTGCGTCCCTGGCGGACCGGCCAACCGAGTCGCTCTCGTTTGGCGAAGAGCGATTGCTTGAGATGGCACGCGCACTCGCACTCGAACCGCGCGCACTACTGCTCGACGAACCGCTTTCCGGGCTAAACTCCGGCGAGGTCGCGCAGGTGCTGAACGAAGTGCGCACCGCGCGCGAGCGGGGCGTCGCCGTCCTGCTCGTCGAGCATGCCGTCGAAGAACTGCTCGCGGTCGCCGATCGAATCGTCGTCCTCGATCACGGCAAGAAGATCGCCGAGGGCACGTGTAAGCAGGTCGTGGCGAACCCACTCGTCGTCGACGCCTATCTCGGGGATGAAGTCGCATAGTGGCGGCTCGCGCACCGTTTCTCGCGGTCGAAAATGTTTCAACGATGCGCGGCCGCGTGCGAATCCTTTGGGATGTATCGCTCGAGGTCGGACGCGGCGAGACCGTTGCGATCGTCGGGCCGAACGGCGCGGGCAAAACGACGCTGGTCGGATCGATCACGGGGTTGATTCCTCCCTTTGCCGGTAGCGTGCGCGTCGACGGCGTCGAGACGGCGGGCGCACCGCCGGAGCGCCTCGCACGCCGGCGCATCGCGCTCGTACCCGAACGTCGCCAAGTCTTCGGGCCGCTCAGCGTCGTCGAGAACTTGCTCGTCGGTGCATTCGCGCGGCGCGCATCCCGCGCGGAACTTGAAGCGGATCTCGAAGGGGTCTTCGACCTCTTCCCCGGATTGCGACGGTATCGAACAAAAGCCGCGGGCTCGCTTTCCGGCGGCGAGCAACAGATGGTTGCCATCGGTCGCGCACTTATGGCGCGACCGGAACTGCTATTGCTCGACGAACCGAGCCTGGGACTCGCGCCGAAAGTTCGCAGTGAGAACTTCGGCGCGCTCGCGCGTTTGGCGGAGCGCGGCGTCTCGCTCCTTCTCGTCGAGCAAAACCTGCGCTTGGCCGCGCGGATTTGCAATCGCGCCTATGTGATGGAACGCGGACGCATCGCCGGGACTGCGAGTGCCGAGGAATTGGCCCGCAGCGCGCGGCGTACGACGCTCGGAGAACAGATGGAGGGAACGTCTTGAAACGAATCACAACGCTCGAATTGGGGCTCGCCCTGGCGGGATTGTTTGCGGCGACGTGCCTCGGGATATCTTCAGCCGGCGCGGCCGGCGAGCCGTATGCGATCGGTGCAGTCGTTTCCGAGAGCGGCACGGGATCGTCTCTCGGAAGGCCCGAGGCGGACAGCATTCAGCTTGCGGTCGACGAGATCAACAAGGCCGGCGGCGTCGCGGGACATCCGCTCAAGGTGACCATCATCGACGACGGGTCCGATCCGACGACCGCCGTCAATGCGGTCCGCAATTTACTCGGTCAAAAGGTCATCGCAATTCTTGGGCCGTCGCTGACGCAGACGACGCTCGCCGTCTTGCCGATCGTGACGCAGGCCGGGATTCCGCTCATTTCGCTCGGATCGAGCGCGCAGATCGTGGAGCCTGTCTCGGATCGCAAGTGGATCTTCAAGATGCCGATGACCGACATTCACATCGCACGGATGATGCAAGGTTATTTGAAACGCCGGGACCAAACGAAAGTCGCCGTCATTTTTCGCGACGACGATTACGGGAAGACGGGCCTCACGCACTTCGAAGACGTTGCGAAGGAAGCCGGCATCACCGTCATCGACTCGGAAGCAATCGCGGCGACCGCTACTGATGCGACCACCCAATTGACGCACATCAAGGCGGCCAACCCGCAAGCGATCGTCGTCTGGACGACGCTGCCCTCCGCGGCCGTTATCGCCAAAGGCTATCGTGAACTCGGGCTGCAGTACCCCTTGTACTATTCGGACGGCGCCGCGACCGGCGTCTTTCTGCAGCAGTTGGGACCGGCGCTGAACGGCGTCTACATCGCGAGCCTGAAGATCAATGTGGCCGATCAGCTTGCGAGCTCCGATCCGCAAGAGCACGTCATCAAGCAATACGTCGACACGTTCGACCGGCTCTATCCAAAAGATGCCCCGGTCAGCATCTTCGGCGGCTTCGGTTACGACAGCGTGTACGTACTCGCGGGCGCCTTGCAGAAGTCGGGCACCGGGGAGGCCGACAAGCTGCGCGATGCGCTCGAGCACGTTACCTATTCGGGGATATCGGGGACCTTCCGGCTCTCCGCCACCGACCACAACGGGCTGGCCCAGGATTCCGCCGTGCTAACCAAAGTCGACGGGGGGAAGTTCACAATCTCGCGCTAGCCGCGGATGAACTTTTCGGTAGCTTCCCACCAGCCGCTCGAGTCGTCCCAAGCAAAGCGGCTCGGGCTCCAGAGGACAACGCCATTTGCGATGTCGCGCGAGGTGCTCAATTCGAATTGCCAATAGGCTGAGCTGAAGTACTCGAATTGGTGCTTTGAACCGGTCACATACTGGGGCCAGAGATAGAGATAGACCGGTTTTCCCGGCGCAAGCGCGTGGGCTTCCGCAACCGCCGCAAGCGCGTCCTTTTTCCAGTTGTCTTGGTCGCTGCCGTGCGTGTAGAGCTCGGGAAACAACGCATCGACGTGGCGCGCGAGGCGATGCGCATCGGCGACGTCCGCCGGGTCGACCTTCTGCAGCGTATGGGTGCCGAAGAAGCCGACCTCTCTACCGGGCGCGGCTTCGCGCGCCCAATCGGCGAGCTTCTCAAGGGTGTGCAAATGCTGCTGGACGGTTTTTGCATCACCCGTCAGCGGGAGATGCTCGATGTCCAGCACGAGCGGACCGAGATTGGTGATGCTTTTGATCACGGTCGCCTCGAAGGCGCTCTGCTTGGGGAGCTTTCCGTAGTTGACCTTGTGCGGCCAAATGGCTTCCTCGTAGAGGATGTTCGAGACCACCAGCCCCGCCTTCGTCGTATCGGGTTTTCCCTGATAGAAGAGATTGTCGTAGACGGTAAAGGGACGCGAACCCGCGAGCGATTTGTCCGCGAAACACGCGACGGCAATGGCGAGGATGCCCGCGATCAGGAACTTGTCTCTCATGGCGCTGCCTTTATGGGCTTTCGAGCCACCAGGCCCGGCGGGTAGCTGATGTTGTTTCGTACGCGACGGCACGGGACTTTTGTTCCCGGCAGCCTAAATTCTCTGCGGATTCTAAGGAGAAACGTCTTTGGCAGACTCGAGCGAGATGCTTTCTCAAATGCGAGACATCTCGAAGGTGGCTCTGTTCAACAATTGGCTCGATCTCCAAATCGCAGCCGCATCGCTTGGAGAGGTCGAGCTACGTCTGCGCTGGCGCCCGGAGTTCGGCCAATACAACGGCTTCCTCCATGCCGGCATCGTTGCCGGCCTCATCGACACGGCCTGCGGTTTTGCTGCCGTAACCATGGTCGGACCGGGAGTGCTGGCCTCACAATTTTCGGTTCGCTGCTTGCGCCCGGCGGTTGCGGAAACGTTCGTCGTGCGCGGACGGGTGGTCAAGCCCGGCAAGCAGCAGGTATTCACGAGCGCCGAGCTGTTCGGCCTGGACGGAGATCCGGCAAAGCCATTCGCCGTGGGAGATGCACTTCTCGTTCCAACATAGTAATCGCCGCACCGAAGAGCCGGAGGTAGCTGATGCTCAAGCTGATCGTACGATCGATGTTCATCGCAGCGGGGTTTGCGGTAGCGTTCACGCTCCCGGCGTCAGCCCTGCGTACGGAAAGCACGACGACGGTCGCCTTTCCGCTGCGCGGCGCAATCGATTGGCAGGTGCTGCTCTGTGATTTCTCCGACACGGCGGCAGTCGCCACGAAATACGGTAATCCCGCGCATCACCCCACCAGCTACTATCAAAACCTCTTCTTCACTTCCGGAACCGGCGGACTGCAAGACTATATCAAAGCCGTCTCGTTCGGCGCCGCGTCCGTCACGGGCAGCGTGCACGGCTGGATTCATGAGAGCGGCACCTATGAGGCCGAAATGAAGAAGGGGCGCGGCGCGCATTTCTCCGACTGCGTGAACGCGGCCATCGCGCAAGGCGTCTCGTGGAACACGAACGACCGTGTTTACGTCTTCACGAGTCCCGGTGTCGATATCGGCGGCTTCGAGAACGAAGGAGCTATCGGGCAAGACTGGGCACCGGTCTTTAAATCCGACGGGTCCCTCGCATGGGTTCGAACCCAGACCCCCTTCTCGGAGGTGGCTCATGAGTTCGGGCACGCCATCGGGCTTGGTCACTCGTTCTCGAACGATTTGCAATGGCTGCCTCCGCAGTACGGAGCCGACGCGGAGTACGACAACCAGTTCGACTTGATGAGCTCTGCCCATATCTTCACGAAACCGGGCGGCACCTTTGGCGGGGCTCCGCCCTTTCTCGACGTGCATCATATCGAAGAAATGGGCTGGATGCCGAGATCGCGGATCATAACGGTCGGAGCGGAGGGCATCAACTCGCGCACGATCAAACTCGCAGCGTTGACGCATTCCAGTGCATCGGGCGATCTCGTGGCGCGCGTGCTGTTCGATAACAACGATCAATTTCACTACTATACCGTCGAATATCGCATCGCCGACGGGTGGGACAGTGGTTGGGCAAACGTCGTGGTCGCCATTTGCCGCGATTCACCGAGCACGCCGGCCTGCGCCACGCAGAAAAGTTTGAGCGTTGCCTACCCAAACGCGATGATCATGATCAACGAAGTCCAAGACAACGACATCTCGCGAACGGGCAGCGGTAAACCACCTTCGGGCTATTCCGGCGGTTCGTACTACACTTCTCTTTTGCGGCAACTCGGCCAGTACGCGGGCTCCGGGGACGGCACTCCCGACCAGTCACTCAGTGCCCACGGCGTCACCATTTCCGTCGTGAGCATGTCGGGCGACACGGCCAGCGTGAAGATCACGACGAAGTATCAGCCGAAATGCGCGAGCGGCTACACGCCGCGCGAGGCGACCGCGGGTGATGAGGTCTGCGTAACCCCGAAAGAGCATGCGCAAGCCATCGCCGAGAACGGCGATCCCCATCGTTCCGGCCAGAGCGGGTGCCGGCACGGGTACGTCCGGCGCGGAGCGTACGACGGCGACACCGTTTGCGTCACGCCGGCGGAGCACACCGCCATCGTGACGGAAAACGAAGACGCAACCTTGCACGTCGTCTTCAACGAGTACGGGCCACTCAAATGCCGCGAGGGGTACGTGTGGCGGCAGGCCGACGATCTCGATTACGTTTGCGTGACGCCCGCCACCCGCCAGCAGACCGCTAGTGAGAACGCGGCGTCAAAATCGCACAGCTCGGGAAGCGGTTGCCGCTCCGGCTACGCCGCTCGCAAAGCCTATCCAGGAGACTCGGTGTGCGTTACCCCTTCCGAGCGTTCGCAAGCCGAAAGCGACAATGGCCAGACCGCGAAACGCATTTTGAACCAGGCTGCCTTCGCGCCTGCACATATGGAGAGGCTGTCATGATGCGATCGTCCGTCGTTTTCCTCACACTCGTTATTTTGACGAGCACGAGCGTCGTGGCTGAAGAACGGGGAGACCCCACGCCGCCGGGAGCCGGCGTATCCGCCGCGCTCCTAAAAAAGATGGGCTACGGCCAGGTGCGTTTCAGAAAAGTCGGCGCAACGTGGGTGGCAAGCGCGCTCAAGGCAGGCACGGGCGAGCGGATCACCTTGGACCCACTCATGGGCAACATCGTCAGGCCGGCTGGGAAGTCCGCACAAACCGGCAACAAGAAGCCGCGCCGAAAACATCGCGTCGCCCGCTAGAGAAAACACCCCTCTTCTAGGAGATGGTCGTGCTGAGAAGTCTCGTTTCTATCGTTACTGCTCTGATCGTGCTCGTGTCCACATCGGCAGCCCCCGTCGCAATGCCGGGTAGCTTCGCTCCCGGGTTTTCGGAGCATACGATCGTGATTGGCGGTAGGCCGGTATACTACCGCATTGGCGGAACCGGCCCGGCGGTGTTGCTGCTTCACGGCTATGGGGATACGGGTGACATGTGGCAGCCGCTAGCCCCGCTGCTGGGTAAGACGCATCGCGTGATCGTTCCGGATCTTCCGGGCCTTGGCCAGTCACGGCCGCAGCGCTACAACGCCCCATACGACATGGCGTCGATCGCGCGCACGCTCCACGGATTGATGCTCGCGCTGAACGTTCACCGCGAAGCCGTCGTGGGACACGACATCGGCCTGATGGCCGCGTACGCCTATGCGGCCCAGTTCCCAACCGAGGTTACGCGTCTCGCTATCATGGACGCGCCGATTCCCGGAGTCGGCCCGTGGCAACAGGTGCTTCTTCTGCCGGGCGTTTGGCACTTCCACTTTCACGGGAAGTACGCCGAGGAACTCACTGCGGGCCGCGAGCGCATTTATCTCGATCGCATTTGGGACGATTTCGCCTATCATCCCGAGCGCGTCACCAACGCCAAGCGCACGCGATACGCGGCCTCGTATGCGCAGCCCGGTAACATGCACGCCGGCTTCTCCTACTTCGCGGGCTTCGACACGGACGCGGTCCAAAACGTGGCCTTCGCCAAGACGCCGCTGCCGATGCCGGTGCTAGCCATGGGCGGGTCGAAATCATTCGGTGCGTTGATGCCGAAGTTCGCTTCAGCCGTTGCCACCAACGTGACGACGAGCGTTATCCCTGATTCCGGGCACTGGTTGATGGACGAGAACACAAGCGCAACGGATGCGGCTCTGCTGGCCTTCCTGAAGTGATGCGCCGCTAGAGACCGCGTGCCATAAACGCGGCGCAGAGCGGAATGAATATGAAGATGCCGACTTGCAGCAAGATGAACCGGCGAATTCGCGTGAATTCGGCGTCGGAAAGAACGACCGAGCCATCGCTCTGGCGCCGCCCGTTCCATCGGATGAAGGCGATCGTCGGAAAGATAGATGCGATTCCAAGGGCTGCAAACAAAGCCATCTTCGTCCAAAATACGGGATTTTGCCCGTAGAATTCCGGACCTTTCACCCCGAGAAAGACGCGCGCGAGGCCGCTCGCAATCACCAAGCCGGCGGCAACGCCATACCACCGGTCGATCAGTTGCAGGCGCCCGAGGATATCCGCGGGCAGCATGCGGCGCAAGATGATGAGTTCGCTGAAGAGCAAGCTCGCGAGCGCGAAGATGCACATGAAGTGTGCGTACGCCAGCAGTGCGTCGCGGGTCATGCTGCGGTCCCCCGCTCGGGCGTCAGGGCAGGCGATTTCATTCGTTCAGACTATCATGTTGCTGCGCCTCGAGCCAGAGATGCTTTTTTCGGCGCCTTCTGAGCTGTGGACCGCTTCGGGTCTGGTGTCGACAAGGGTGTACCATATTGCCATATATGGTATAATATTCGCATGCAGAAGACGACGGTTTATTTGGACGAGATCGAGCTCGCGAAGCTAAGGGCGCAGGCTGCCCGCGAGAACGTGAAGCCGGCCGTTCTCATCCGCCGCGCCATCTCGGCACTCGTCAACGAGGCCAGATCGCCGCTGCCGCAAGGGACGGGAGCCTACCACAGTGGCTCGGCTAACGGGTCTGCCGATCGCAAGGCAATTCTTCGCGCGGCTGCCAAGAAGGGCCGCTGGTGATCGTAGCGGACAGTGGCGCGTTGTACGCACTCTACGACGCCGACGACGCAAGCCACGACGCGGTGAGAGACGCAGTCGGTTCGACGCGCGAAACCTTTTCTTTGCCGGCAGCCTGTCTCGGCGAACTCGACTACATGCTGCGAACTCGGCTGGGAATCGCAGCGGAACTCGACTTCTTGATCGAAGTGGAACGAGGGCGATTCGTCATAGAGCAGCTGACGCTTTCCGATGCCCGGAATGCGCGTGCACTCATCGAAAAATATCGCAAGCTCGACATCGGCCTTGCCGACGCTGCCGTGGCGGTGACGGCCGAGCGATTAAAGACTCGGAGGCTGCTGACCATCGATCGTAGAGACTTTGAAGCGATCCGTGCAAGCGATGGCACCCCGTTCGAGATCATCGTAGCTCGGCCGAGCAAGCGTCGGCGCCACTAGTCTCACACGCAGCGCTTGCTCGTCGTCAACCAGGCTGCGCATAGGAAGTCGCGATAGCGCCTCGACGAGCCGCGTCCCGCAGAGATGCAAGCGAAGGTGGCGTCTCGAAGTCGAGGTCAAGCGGCACGCTTTCGAAAGGTCGTAGCGAACATGGAGTTACACGCTAACGTTGATCGTGGTTCTCTCAGGGATTCGACCTGCATAGCCGAATCTGGTGAGTTTGCGCTCTACTCGCGCGGGCGCGACTCGTACCTGCTCGTTCAGCGACACGAGGGTACGCCGTGGTCAGCTATCTCTGTCTCGGGCGACGGTGTCTTTCGCATCGGCGGCCTCTTCGTCGATGCGATGCGGCACACTCTATCGTGACGTCGCTTCGGACGTGAACCGCGAAAAGGTTTCCTAGCTATTCGTCGGCGCGGTTAGCGCGCGAAGGGTAATTTGCGCCCGAGTTCGCTTAACGGAAGCATGCCATCTCCGGCAAGCTGTGGGCGAAGGTCTTGCGTCGCTTTAGATCGCGCGCGAGGTACCTCAAATGTAAAACGTTTCCTTTTTCCAAAGTGTCGCGACCGGAATCCGTAAGCCGCGGCAGACGACGATGCCCAGATGATCTTCATACGGCATCACATGCGGGGCGGAAAACACGGCGGCGAGCGTCGCGGAGCGACACACTTTCAGGTCGTCGTGAACGTTTGCGCCGATATCGATCAGCACCGAGCCATCGTAGCCGTGCGGGCCCCAGAGACCGTACTGATTGTGGCCACTCAGCGTCGGCGGCATGCCGCGACCCGCATCGAAGATATCGACGGCCGCCGCTTCACCGTAGTTGCCCGCAAACACGTAGGCTTTCGCGCGGTCGGCCGGCGGCAGAGCGTCGTAGACGCGAGCGACGGTTGCCGCGATTTCACGCCAACCGAATTGATCGGCGAAATACTGCGGCAGGTCGCCAACGGCACCTTTCTCTTCAGGCCGCGGTGCCGCGTGCAGCGCGGTGAGATACCTTACCGCACCGCTAGGAGATAAATACGGCAACACAACCGGAACGCTAATCGCCGCGCCCGCCACGATCAGTGCGCCATATGCGACGCGCCAGCGAATTGCCATGACGCGCCCGAGCGTGACGCCGCCGAGAGCGAACGCCGTCGGGAAGATCGCTGCGACGTAGTAGTCCTTGCCGTGCCCCGCCATCGTAGCAACCAGAGCGACGACAAACGCGATCGGGAGCGCGCGGAGGTCGCGCATGTCGGCGCGGGTGAAGGGCGCAATCAAGCCCGCGAGCCACACCGGCAGTGCAAAAAGATTGAACGCTACCGCGAGTACGATCAGAAAGGTAAGCGGCGGCGTGGGCAAATCTTTCCTGCTCGCGTTGTGGATCAGCTGCGCGAACGGCCAGTCATGGCCCGCTTGCCAGAGGATGCTCGGCAGCGCGATTGCTATTGCGATCAGAGCGCCGAGCGCAAATTCGCGGCGTACAAGCAGCTTGCGCCACGACGTGAGCGCACAGGCTAGGGCAAGTGCAAGGACCCAAACGACGATCGCGTACTTCGCTTCGAGGGCGACCCCGGCGACGACACCGGACCATACCAGCGCACGGCGATCGTCGCGCAATGCCGCCCGCGTAAAAAGAAGTGACAGCGTGGTCCAAGCGAGTGGGTCGAAGGCCGTCGTATTGAACGTGCCGGTAAGGGCCACCAGCATCGTTGCGGTGGCGACGGTTGCGCCGGTGAGGTGCGCGGCGCCATCTTTGCCGCCGCACAAACGCGCGAGCGCGACAGCAACAAGAACCAGAACCGCGGCCGCCACTGCCGGGATTGCGCGCACGAGCCATAGCTGATGTCCGAGCGCATAGGCGCCGGCGGCGAGCAGCGGAACGAGGGGCGGTTGATCGGCGTATCCGAACTGCGGATGCTGGCCGCAAACGATGAAATACAGTTCGTCGCGGAAGAATCCATAGCGGTTCGCAACCAGTAGATGAAGGGCCAGCGCCACCGCGGCCCAGATCAGCGCCACACGATCTCTCATATTCTCGCGCCTTCTTCGCACACGTGAGCAAGCGATCCGTTACAAGCGGGCCAAAAACGGCTGCGGGCGGCCGTCCGGCGAACCTCGGATGCGCGGGCGCTTTCGCCCCGTGCTTTTGTCGCATCACCTACAGGAGGCTTTTAGATGGGATCGATGGTCATTGCATGTTATAAGCCGAGACCCGGCTGCGAAGCAGCCCTAGAGGAGTTAGTTCGCAATCATCTTCCTCCGCTGCGGGCCGAGGGTCTCGTTACCGAGCGCAGCCCGATCGCGATGCGCGCGGCAGACGGAACGATCGTCGAGGTGTTCGAATGGGTCTCCCAAGAAGCGATCGATCGCGCTCACAAGAGCCCAGCGGTGCTGGAGTTGTGGAAGCGATTCGAGGCCGTGTGTTGGTACGAAACCCCAGCCAACCTGCCTGAATTTCAGAACATGTTTTCGGGCTTCGCACCTCTCTGAAACATTGGCCCAAGCCCATCGTATAGACGGCAATCTCTGAGCTTGCCGTCCACCCGCCCGGAGAATCAATGAACCGTCCACGCCTCACCACGATAGGTGGTGCCCTTCTTTCCGCTCGCGCTGGTGAGCATCGATGAGCGCGCGGCGCGCACGGCTCTTGCTAGCCGCGGTTTGCTGTAACGCCCTGCTCGCTGTCGGTGCATCCAGCGCCGCGAGCGCCGCGCCACCGTCACGGCTCGAAGTAACGCGAGCGACACTTTCTAACGGTCTCCAGATCGTCGTCTTGCGTGATCGGCTGGCGCCGGTCGTGACCACGTGGCTGAACGTGGAGGCGGGTTCGGATGACGAGCCGTACACGGGGCTCGCGCACGCGCAGGAGCACATGTTCTACCGCGGCAGCAAAACCCTAAGTGGTGTGGCGGCCGATCAGATCGCCGGCTTCACCGGCGATCAAGACAACGCCGATACGCAATCGGAGCTGACCCAGTTCTTCCATCTCGTTCCGGCCGCGGACCTCGATCTCGTATTGCAACTCGACGCCTCCCGCTTTACGGGAATCCTCGACTCGCAGCACGATTGGAGCGAAGAACGTGGCGCGATCGAGCAAGAAGTCACACGCGATAACAGCGACGCGAGCTTCCGCCTTGGGGTGAAGCTCTTGCATCACATCATGGCCGGAACCCCCTACGCAGACGAAGGGCTCGGCACCCTTCACAGCTTCGGAACGCAGATCAACGCGCCGCAGCTGCAGGCGTTCTACCGCACCTGGTATCATCCCAACGGCGCAATTTACGTGATCGCGGGAGACGTCGAACCACAGGCGACGATTGCGGCCGTGCGCCGCTATCTCGGCGGCATTCCGGCGGCGAAACTGCCCGCGCATCGCAGCGGCCATCTCGCACCTTTGGTGCCGGCAAGCTTCACGGATACGAGCGATCAAAGCAACGTAATCGCGGAAATTGCCTACCGGTTTCCCGGGTACGACGACGCATCCTACGCCGCTTCGGTCGTGCTCGGTGACGTGTTGAACAGTCAACGCGGCGAACTGTTCGGCTTGGTCGCCTCGGGCAAGGCCCAGCAAGTTGAAGCGGACCCCAGCCAGTGGCCCAAGGGCGGCTTGATTCAGCTCGTTTCGCGAGTCGCCGTCGGTTCGAAGCCGGAGAGCGCAATCGCGGACCTCGAAGCGGTCGTTGCGAAGTACCGGGCGAGCGGCGTGCCTGCGGACCTCGTCGAGGCCGCTAAGAAGCGCGAGATCGTGCGCGTGCAGACCGCCGCCTCGAACGTGCTCAACCTTGGAGGTCTTTGGAGCGAAACGCTGGCGGTCGAGCATCGCACTCCCGACGACGACGCACGCTCGATCGCGCGCGTCACCCCGGCGGCGGTCAATGCGATATTGCAAGCCGACTTCTCGCCTTCGACGGTAAACGTGGCCTATGCGGTGCCGAAGAATGGTGGAGCGGTAGAGAGCGGCGGGGCTGCGGGCGGCGAGGAGAACGCGAAGAAGGCGACGGCGAAGATCGAGCATTTACCGCCGTGGGCCGAGACGGCACTGCAGCATCTAGCTCCGCCGGAGCGCACGATCGCGCCGTCAACCTTCGTGTTGTCGAATGGCCTCCACGTCGTCGTTCAACCGGAGCATGCGAGCGCATTCGTGGCCGTGAACGGAACGGTCGTCCACGACGCCGGACTCGAGGAGCCGGCCGATAAGACCGGAGTGCAGAGCGTCCTCGAGCCGTTGCTGCCCTTTGGAACGACAACCTACTCCCGGGTCGCCTACCAAGCACAGATCGACGCGATTTCGGCGACCGTTACGAACGGCTTTGCATTCACGCTGGCCGTGCCGAGTTCTTCATTCGAACGTGGAATGCAATTGCTGGCCGATGGCGAGCTGCATCCGGCATTCGATGCGAAGTCGTTCGACGTCGTGAAGTCATCGCGCGTCGATGCGTTGACCGGCGACGCCAGCAATCCCGACCACCTGGCGCTGGTTGCCTCGGCGGACGGGCTCTATCCCGATGGCGACGGGGCGCGCCGCTTCGCAACCGCCGCGAGCGTCAAAGCTCTGACGCTCGACGATGTGAAGGCGGCATATGCGGTGGCTTTCCGGCCCGACCTCACGACGATCTCAATCGTCGGAGACGTGACGCCTGCCCGTGCCCGAGCCGTTGCCGAGCGCTGGTTCGGCGGCTGGAAGGCAGCCGGCGCGCGCCCGATCGTGATTCCGCGACCGGTCCCGAACAACGCGGCCGCGAGCAGCGATATACCGGCGAACGGCCGCCTGCAAGACACGGTGCAGCTGGCCGAGACGTTGCCGCTCGCACAGGCAGATCCCGATATCGCACCGCTCGAAGTCGCCAATACCGTACTGAGCGGAGACTTCTCGTCGATCTTGATTCGCGACATGCGGGTGACGACGGGGTACGTCTATTTTGTCGGGAGCAATCTCGTTGAGGGTCAGGAGCGTTCGACGTTCGGTGTAACCTACGGTTGCTCGCCGGAGAATTTTTCGAAGGCGGAGGCGGTGCTCGAACGCGACCTTGCGCGGCTGCAAGCAGCTCCGCTCGACCGCGAACGGTTGCTGCGTGCGAAGTCCCGGCTGCTGAGCAACGTCGCCCTGCAAACGCAAAGTTACGACGGCCTTGCGGCCCGGCTCACCGCCAATGTTTCCAATGGTTTCTCAGCCGACCGCGACTATGCGCTCGCGGCCGAAGAGCTCGCGGCGACGCCGGAAGGCATTCGCTGGGCGATGGCACGGTGGATCCGTCCGAGCGGCTTTGTGCGGGTTGTCGAAGGGCCGGCGCCCCGTTAGGTCATCATTTATTCAGACTCAAGGCGGTCAACTCGTGAGACGCGGTGCCGCCGAAGCTGTCCACCGCCAGCGACTTCACATCGGCACGGGCCGCCGGCGCATACCAGGTGGTTATTTCCCGGTGACCGGTCATGTTGACTTCGCCACCCTTACCGTTTATCGAAGGCCGAAGGAACGAGAATTCCAGCTTTAACTCTTTCCGCACGCAGAGGAACGTGCCGGCTGGGACCGTGACCGATTCCCAGCCGACGATCGTCCAGTGACCCGTTCCGTTGAATCCGCGGCCGCTACCCATATCGACATCGTAGCCGCTCTCCCACGTCTTTCCCGGCGTGAGCGGCAAGCGGAATTCCGGAATTGGCGTGCCGAACTTTTCTGCGACACCGGTAAAGTCCGAATAGGTCGAGTAGATGTTGCCGGCTGCATCGCTGACGACGCTCGGCTTCACGACGGCCCCGGTTGGCCGTAGGGTTTCGCGGTCGCCGCATGCCGTGCGCGTGAACGTTTCAGAACCGTTGAGTCCCGGGCCGGCGTAAGAGTCCTTCGTCGTGTATTGGAACGTCCAACTGTCCCCCACTTGGCACTCGAGACTCGCGACGGGCGGCGGATCGGTTGCCGCCGGCGCGGCTACCGCGGCAGCGATTCCCGTACAAGCGACCACGACGGCAAGCGGGATCAGCACTCGAAGAATAGACATACTCGCCTCCTCTTGAGAGTCGGCTTAGTGTCGGTGACGTTGCCTGCAAAAACCTCTTGCCCTGGGAATCCGGAACCGAAGATCGCGGCAAATCAGGCCCGGGGCAAGATCGTCCGGCTGCGCATCGAAGCGCCCCGCCATGTCCGACAACCTGCGCCGCATATCGGCCGGAGGGATTGCGCTTATGGTGCTGGTCTTGCAAGGAGCACCGCTACGCGCTTCGACCGTCGTCGAGTTTCGGAGTCCGTCCGGAGGCATTGGCTGCGAACAGGACGATCAGTTTCTACGCTGTGACGTCACGGGTGGCGTGGTACCGTTACCGCCGCAACCGAAGAGCTGCCAGCTGGACTGGGGTCAGGGGCTCGAGATGGGCCGCAGGGGACGGGCCACGGTCGTCTGCGCGGGCGATACGGCGCTCGGCGGCACGATCGTCGTTCGCTACGGGACAACGTGGCGGCGGGACGGCTTTTCGTGCGCCTCATCGACCGACGGCATGCGCTGCACAAATACCGTCGGGCACGGCTTCTTCATCTCGCGCGGCGGCGCCCACACGTTTTGAACCCACGCGCCGGCGAACGCGCAGCGCGGCAGCGTTTATAGATTCGAAGCCGGCGAGGGTCGCGGCCGCCGGAAGCGCCGAATGCTTACCGTGCCAACGCCGGCACGTACATGCGTTGGAACGCCGTCGTCCATCGACTCGGCTTCAACGTGCCCTCTTCGAAACGAGTGCACGTCCAAGCGCACGCGCAGATCCCGCGGCAACAGCAGCGACACGTCGCCAAGCGAACTCCTAACGTCGATATCAGCGCCGGCCCAGTCGGCGGCAAGCTCGGCGCGCACCGCACCCAATTGCGAACGCAGCCGGCATGTCGTGCCCAAACGGTATGCGCTGACCGAACCGAGGTGGTTCAGCGCGCGAACCTCGACCGTCAAGGGGACGAGCAAGAGAACGTCGACCGAAACCTGCGTCGATCCCGCTCCCGTAAATGGGCCGGTAAAGCGCAAGCGCGTTTCGTCGCCCTCCGTTGCGATGTGCAACTCCACTTCTGCCGCCAGGTCCGGATACTTGCTCCGTACCGACACGTGGACGCGGGCTCGGGAGCGCTCCGCTTCTCCGACGATGCGGAGGCTTCCGACCGGAATGCTGATCGAGACGCTCGAGGGTACGTCGAACTCTCGTTCGAGAATTCGCGCTTCGGGACGGTAGTGAGGCCCACGCACGACCACCATGGCGGCATCGCGAGCAGTCGTTATCGGATTTCTCGCCATGCCCGTGCTACCGGCTTACCCGCGATGGTGTTTCACCCGCAGTTCGGGCGCTTCGAAAACCCGCTCAGGCGCCGAAGGCGTTGTGAAGCAGTTCCTGCACTTCACGGGCGTCGCCGCCCACGAGACGCACATGCACCGCTCCACTTGCCAGGCGGTCGAAGCCGGCTCGGGAGCCGCCGCAATCGTGGAGAGCGGCCGCAATTCGCTCGAGCTTGGCTTCCGCAGCGCCCGCGTCGTCCTCGTCGATGACGAGCGTTCCGATCGCGCACCCGGCGCTGCTCACATTGCGAGGCGACAAGCGAAGGACATCGTGAACGAGCGTCCGGCCGCGACGGCGCACGAACGTGCGAAAGTCGAGCGCAAACGCCGGCAGGTCCGGTGGAATGACGACCATCTCGAGAATCGAGAGACGTGCGTGGGCCGCAAGTTCGATGCGGGTCGTACTTCGATAACGAGCCCCTTCGAAAAGAATTGTCGGCTCGGCCTGCATGCATAACCGGCCGTTCGCCTCGACCGTCCAGGAGGTTTCCAAGACGCTCTCAGCCGTGCCGCCGTAGATCTTCGTCGCCGCGGTCGCACCAACGATCAATGACGCGCCGGGTCCAACTCGTCCCACGATCTGGTGGCTGTCGCCGCGTAGCGTGCCGGGACCGAGTTGCGTGGTAAAGACGCGCGTCGCTCCGTTGCGCTCGCCGTACAGCGGGCGACCGGCGCGCAGCAGGCCGCGGCTCGCGAGTTCCGTCAGGATCGTGCGGCCGCCCGACACTTCCGCAGCAAGGGCGAGCGCCCCGGTCAGCGTTGCGGCACCGCGTCCAGCAGTGCCGCGCGTTCGACGAAAGCGATCACGTCACCGGCACCGGTGCCGCCGCGCAAGTCCGTGAAAACGAATGGTCTGGCTCCCCGTGCGGTCGTTGCGTCGCGCCGCATTCGCTCGAGATCGGCGCCGACGTGCGGGGCCAGATCGATCTTGTTGATGACCAGCAGGTCGGCGCGCGTTATGCCGGGACCGCCCTTTGCCGGAATCTTGTCGCCACCCGCTACGTCGATCACGTAGAGCGTTACGTCGGCGAGGTCGGGACTGAAGGTCGCTGCCAGATTGTCGCCACCGCTCTCCACGAGGATCAACTGCACGTTCGGAAAGCGCGCTTCGAGTTCGGCGATCGCGGCGAGATTCATCGAAGCGTCTTCGCGGATCGCGGTGTGCGGGCAGCCGCCGGTTTCAACCCCGACGATGCGTTCCGCCGGCAAGCAGCCGCTGCGCGTCAGAATGAGCGCGTCTTCTTTCGTATAGATGTCGTTCGTGACGACGGCGATGTCGTAGCGGGGATGGAACGCGCGAGCAAGACGCTCGACGAGCGCGGTTTTCCCGGCGCCGACCGGGCCCCCGACGCCGATACGTACGGCGCTCATGACGAGAAAACGCGGGCGTCGAGCAAGTGGTGGCGCATAGCATCGATCTCCTGCGTGGTTGCCCAAGAACCAATGTCCTCGAGCGAGCGAACGAGTAGTGCCGCTTCGACCGCAGCGGCAATCGCGGGGCGCATCTCCCACAAAACGCGCTGGACGCTGCGCTGCCCAAGGGGCACCGCACGCGCTGCAACGGCCGCAAGGGATGCGAGCACGTTCGAGAGGTATGCGCCGGCTGCGAGACCGGCGTCGACGTTCATGACGTTCATCGCTGCCGCGGTCCAAAGTGCCGGATGACCGGCAGCACGACCGGCATCGGTGGCGGTGCGATATGCCAAGAGCAGCGGGCCGTCGATGCCGATCGCGTTGTACCCATCGCGCATGGCGCGAGCAATGCGCGTCAGAGCTTGGCGCGATTCCCGGGCGGGCGTGAGCGCGAAGAGCACGTCGTCGATTGCGCCGAGAGTGACGGCACCTCGCATTGCAAGAACGATGGCGCTTGCATCGGCCGGCCCAAGCCCGTCCTCGAGATAGACGCGCAGCCAATTCGCGAAGGACACCTCGTCCTTGACGCGGCCTTCAGCGATTGCGGTCTCGAGGCCGAACGATTGCGAGAACGAGCCGGTCGGGAATGCGCTGTCCGTGAGCTGCAGCACGCGGAGGAGGGCGTCGTTCACGCGTCGCCGTGCGAATGCGGTGCGTGCGCGTGACGAAAGGGCTCCGTCAGTCGCATTCGTTCACGCTCGAAGGGGATATTGCGCGCATCGAACAGCTCTTCGAGCAGCGGGTCATACGCGACGACGACGCGCTCGTTCCAGACTTGCACGGGCTTATGACGGTTCCCGAGCAAGTGGCCAAGCTCGAAAGCCTCGGCGACGGTACGCGGCGCGGCGATCAGCAGATCCTCCGCTTCAACGGCAACGACGATGACTCGGCTATTGTCCGCGTAAACGACATCGCCGTCGCGGAGGCGCGTGTCCTCCAAGCGAATGCCGAGGTCGCCGCGTGAGGTCGCTAGCCGCAAAATACGCTTGGCCATCGCATCGCTCGTAACCGCCACGCGCTCGACGGTGCGAGCCCCGACGAGGAAAGTATCGATGTTGCCGAGGGTACAGTCGACGATTTCTAAGCTCAAAACAGTGCGTACCGTTGAGCAAGCGGCAATTCGGCGAGCGGCTCGCAGGTCAGGAGCTCGCCGTCCGCGCGGACTTCATAGGTCCGCGGGTCGACATCGATCTTCGGCAGGGCATCGTTTTGGACCATGTCGTGCTTAGAGATCGCACGCGTGTTCTTTACGGCGCACAGGGTGCGCTCGCCGCCGAGGCGCTCCGCCAGCCCGCTCGCAAGCGAACATGCCGAAACAAAGGTAAGCGCATTGCGCGGAGCGCGTCCGAAGGCTGCCCACATCGGGCGCATGCGAACCGGCTGCGGCGTCGGTATCGACGCGCCGGGATCTCCCATGGCGGCCCACGCGATGCTCCCGCCTTTGACGACCAGCTCGGGCCGCATACCGAAGAATGCCGGCTTCCAAAGGACGAGGTCGGCCAGCTTGCCGCGTTCGATCGAACCCACTTCGTGCGAGATGCCGTGCGTGATCGCCGGATTGATCGTGTATTTTGCGATGTAGCGGCGCACGCGCAGATTGTCGCTGCCCTCGCGTTCGCCGGGTAGCGCACCGCGTTGCAGCTTCATCTTGTGCGCGGTTTGCCACGTGCGCGTGATCACTTCGCCGACGCGACCCATCGCTTGCGAATCGGACGACATCATGCTGATGGCGCCGAGGTCGTGCAGGATGTCTTCGGCGGCGATCGTCTCGCCGCGGATGCGTGAATCCGCGAAGGCCACATCTTCTGGTATCGTCGGGCTGAGATGATGGCAAACCATGAGCATGTCCAGATGCTCGGCTAAGGTGTTTACCGTGTATGGCCGCGTCGGACTCGTGGACGAGGGGAGCACGTTTGGATGAGAAGCGATCTTGATGATGTCGGGCGCGTGTCCACCCCCCGCGCCTTCCGTGTGGTAGGCATGGATAGTGCGACCGGCGATCGCTGCGATCGTGTCTTCGACGAAACCCATCTCGTTGAGCGTGTCGGTATGGATGGCGACCTGAACGTCCAGCTCGTCGCCTACTCGCAACGCGGTGTCGATCGCGCGCGGTGTCGAACCCCAGTCCTCGTGAAGCTTGAGACCGATCGCACCGCCTAGGACTTGTTCGCGCAGCGGCTCTTCACCCGAGGAGTTCCCCTTGCCGAGAAAGCCGACGTTGACGGGGAGCGACGCGGTCGCCTCAAACATTCGCATGAGATGCCACGCTCCCGGCGAGCAGCTGGTCGCGTAGGTTCCGGAAGCCGGTCCGGTTCCGCCGCCGAGCATCGTCGTCACGCCGCTCCCGATCGAGACCTCGACCTGCTGCGGGCAGATGAAATGAATGTGCGAATCGACCCCGCCCGCGGTGACGAGCAAATGCTCTCCGGCGATCGCTTCGGTTGTTGCTCCAACGACCAGATCGGAATCGACGCCATCCATCGTCCACGGGTTGCCGGCCTTGCCGATGCCGGCAATCCGCCCGTCGCGAATGCCGATATCTGCCTTGAAGATGCCGCTCGCGTCGATGATGAGGGCGTTCGTGATGACGGTATCGAGTACACCGGACGCGCGCGGGGCGCTCGGGTGCTGACCCATGCCGTCGCGGATCACTTTGCCTCCGCCGAAGGTAAGCTCGTCGCCCGGGCTTGTGAGGTCGCGCTCAACTTCGATGATCAAGTTCGTATCGGCCAAGCGCACGCGATCGCCGGTCGTAGGCCCGTAGAGCCGTGCATATGCCGCGCGATCGAGCTTCATCCGTCGAGCGGGCCTTCTATTTTCCCGCGGAACCCGAACACGCGGCGTTCGCCTGCGATCGCAACCAGCTCCACCCGGCGCGCGATGCCGGGTTCGAAGCGGACCGCGGTGCCCGCCGGAATGTCGAGGCACATGCCACGTGCTGCAGCACGGTCGAATTTCAAGGCCTCGTTGACTTCGAAGAAATGGGCGTGGGAGCCGACCTGAATCGGCCGGTCGCCCGTGTTCGCGACGTCGACGGTCGCGCGGGCGCGTCCAGGGCGCAGTTCGATCTCGCCCGGTGCGACGAAGATTTCGCCCGGCGTCACGGTATCGGCTCGTGAATCGTCACGAGCTTCGTGCCGTCCGGGAACGTCGCCTCGACCTGTACCTCGGTCAGCATTTCGGGGATTCCGTCCATGACGTCGCTGCGCTTCAAGACGCGGCGTCCGGCGTCCATTAGCTCGGACACGGAGCGCCCGTCGCGAGCGCCCTCGAGAACAAATGACGAAATGATCGCGGTCGCCTCTGGATAGTTCAGTAGTAGACCGCGCGCACGGCGCCGCTGCGCCAACTCGGCCGCAAAGGTCAGGAGCAGTTTGTCCCGCTCGAGGTCTGTCAAATGCATGCTTGACCCTCCGATGGCTCGTGTTCGTACTGCTTAAGTACCGATCAACGTTCTTTTGGACAATCGGTTAAGGCGGGGAGTCGCTCTTTTTGAACAACCGTCATAGTGACAGTAAGTGCCGAGCAACGTGCAACAAGAGGCCAGCCGACAGAAACCTGGGGGCAGAGAATACGGCCGGTCCACTTACTTCTCGAAAGGATGAACATCAATGGCGAGGCGCATCCCGAGAGCTCGGGTGTTATTTACGTTTGCCGTCGCGGCGCTGATGGGATCTTCAAGCGTCGCGACACCTTTAGCTGCAGCCGAAGGTGTCAAGGTTGGGGTCTTGCACTCGCTCACCGGAACGATGGCAATCAGCGAAGTCACCGTCAAGAACGCGACGCTGCTCGCCATCGATCAGATCAATGCCTCCGGTGGCGTGCTCGGCAAGCAGATCGAGCCGGTCATCGAAGACGGCGCTTCCGATCCATCCATGTTCGCGCAGAAGGCGCAGAAGCTCATTCAGCAAGATCAAGTCGTGACCGTGTTCGGGGGCTGGACCTCCGCCAGCCGAAAGGCAATGCTGCCCGTCTTCGAACGCTTCAAGTCACTGCTCTGGTATCCGGTGCAGTTCGAAGGCAACGAATGTTCGCCTGACATCATGTACTCGGGCGCCCAGCCGAACCAGCAAATTCTACCGGCCTTGACTTGGGCAACGCAGAAAGGCTACAAGAGCGTCTTTTTGCTGGGTTCGGATTACGTGTTCCCGCGGACCGCAAATCTCATCCTCAAGAAGCACATCATCGCCACCGGCGGCACCGTCGCGGGCGAGGAGTACGTGCCCCTTGGCGGCTCGGACTTCAGCGCGGTGATCAACAAGATCAAGGTTGCGAAGCCGCAGATCGTGTTCAGTACGCTGAACGGAGACAGCAACGTTTCGTTCTTCAAGCAGATGGCGGCGGCCGGAATGACGCCTCAAAAGATGCCGGTGATGTCGTTCAGCATCGCCGAACAAGAAGCCAAATCGATTGGGCCGTCGCTCCTGGCCGGGAGCTACGCGGCGTGGAACTACTTCGAGAGCCTGCCTGATCCCGCCAACAAAAAGTTCGTCGCGGCCTACGATTCCAAGTATCCGGGCTCGCCGGTCGACGATCCGATGGCGCACGGGTATCTCGATGTCTACGAGTGGGCCGCGGCCGTCAAGAAAGCCGGCTCGTTCGATCCGGTCAAGGTCCGCAAAGCGGTCACTTCGTTGACGTGGGACGATCTCGGGCTCGGCAAGACGAAGTTCGTCGACAACCAGAGCCTGGCGCAAACGGCGTACGTCGGAGAGCTCGAGCCGAGCGGCCAGTTCAAAATCCTCTGGCAATCGACGGGACCCGTTTCGCCGATCCCCTACGATGCACTGACGTTCCCGGGGAAGACATGCAAACTCGACTAGACGTCCCCTTCGTGCCCGCGCTCGCTCGGTGAGCGAATCCGGGCTGCTCGCCGGGCAGCTATTCAACGGCATCAGCGTCGCGTCGATCTTGCTCCTCGCGGCGCTGGGCCTCGCCTTGAGCTTCGGCTTGATGCGCGTCATCAACATGGCTCACGGAGAAATGTTGATGATGGGTGGTTACCTGACGTACCTGTCGGTCGCGGTCTTCGGCAAAAGCGCGGGCTTCCTCGTTGGAATGGTCGTCGCATTTGCCGGGACCGCGCTCTTCGGCGCGCTGCTCGAGATCACGTTGATTCGACGATTCTACGGCCGTCCGCTCGATACGCTGCTTGCGACCTGGGGCTTGAGCCTCATCTTGCAGCAGGCGTCGCGGAGTATCTTCGGTCCGATCGGCGTTGAGGTGACGGCGCCCGCGTGGCTGAGCGGCGCCCTCAACCTCGGCAGCGGCGCGTTCGCGGGCTTTTCGCTGCCGGTCGTTCGCCTCTTCATCATTGCGTTGGCCGTGCTCGTCCTCGTGGGCATCGGGCTCATCATCGCCCGCACGCGACTCGGGCTGCTCGTGCGTTCCGTGCATCAAGATCGCGCGATGGCCGAGGCGCTTGGTGTGAACACGCGGCTGGTCGACCTCGCGGTCTTTTCTCTCGGGACCGGTATCGCGGGCCTGGCGGGTTCGGCGCTCGCGCTGATCGCGCCCGTCACCCCGACGGTCGGGCAAAGCTACATCGTCTATGCGTTCCTGGTCGTCATCGTGGGCGGCCTCGGGAGCGTCGTCGGCACGGCGCTTGCTGCGCTCTTGATCGGACTCTTCTCGGCAACCGCGCAAATTTTCACGAGCGTGAGTTTCGCCGACGTGCTGTTGCTCGTGTTCGTCATCATCTTCATCCAGTTCCGGCCGCGCGGCATCGTCAGCCAGCGATCGCGCGCGCTCGAGGAGACCTGACGTGCCTCGGAAAGAGTTCGCTTACGCGGCACTCTTCATCGCGATGGCGTGCGCGCCGGCGGTCCTGCCGGGTTACGACCTGTCGTTGCTCGGGCGGTTCTTGGCGCTCAGCATCCTCGCCCTTGGGATCTCCTTGATTTGGGGAACCGGCGGGGTCTTGAGTTTGGGGCAAGGCGTCTTTTTCGGAATCGGCGGTTACGCGCTCGCGATGAATTTGAAGCTCGCCGGGCTTGCGCCTGGGGACGTCCCAGACTTCATGCAGTGGAGTGGGCTCACGACATTGCCTTGGTGGTGGGCGCCGTTTCGCTCTCCCGCATTTTCGATTGCGGCGGTCCTCATATTGCCCGCAATCGCGGCCGGGACGCTTGCGTTTCTCGTGTTCCGGCGCCGCGTCGGCGGAGCATACTTTGCGATCATCACCCAGGCATTGACGTTGGCGGCCTCAACGTTCGTCATCAGCCAGCAGCAGTTTACCGGCGGCTTCAACGGTCTGACGAATTTCACCGACGTCTTCGGCGTTCCGCTCGGTGACCCGCACACGCAGCTTGCGCTCTACTGGATCACGCTCGCGATCCTCGCCGTCGCATTCTTTGCGATGATGTGGCTGCGCCGCTCGCAGTTTGGCCGTTTGCTACTGGCGATCCGCGACGGGGAGAACCGCGTCCGTTTTCTCGGATATAATCCGCTACCGTTCAAGGTTGCGGCCTTTGCCATCGCCGGGTTTCTGGCCGGCATCTCCGGCGCGCTCGTAACGCTGCACATCGGCGTGATTTCGCCCGCAATGTTCGGTGTCGTACCCTCGATCGAGATGGTCATCTGGGTCGCGGTCGGCGGTCGCGACAGCCTGCCCGGTGCGATCCTTGGGACCGTGCTCGTGAACTTCGCCAAGGATTGGATTAGCAGTATCTTCCCGGAGTACTGGCTCTATGTGATGGGACTCGTGTTCATTCTCTCGGTCACGGTCGCACCGCAGGGGCTCGTGGGACTCCTGGAATCCGCCTGGCGGAACATCGGAGTGCGCCGCTCGAGTACGGTTACGGCACTGAAATGAGTACGGCACCGCTGCTCGACGTCGAGAGCGTCACGGTCTCCTACGATGGCTTCAAGGCGCTCAACGACGTGAGCCTCTCGCTCGCGGCCGGAACGATACGCGTCCTCGTCGGGCCAAACGGCGCCGGAAAGTCCACCCTGCTCGATACGATTATCGGGCGCGTTCGGCCGACGAGCGGTCGCGTCGTTTTCAAAGGTGAGGATCTGCGCTCGCTCGAGGAACACCAGATCGTGCGCCGCGGAATTTGCCGCAAGTTTCAAGCGCCGGGCATTCTCGAAGCGCTAACGATCGAAGAGAACTTGGCGGTCGCTGCCAAGGTCGATAAACGGCCGTGGCGCATGATGACGAAGGCGCCTCGCGCCTCCGAACGAGCGCGCGTCGAGGAGGTGCTCGAGTTGATCGGACTGTCCGCCAAACGTAGCGAACTCGGCGCGAACCTTGCGCACGGCGAAAAGCAGTGGCTCGAAATCGGCATGGTGGTGGCTTCCGACGCCGAGTTGCTCTTACTCGATGAGCCGGCCGCGGGCATGACGCATTTGGAAGCCGAGGCCACGGCGAAGCTCATTCGGCGCTTGGCCGGGCGGCACGCGTTCATCGTGATCGATCACGACATGGATTTCGTCGAGCAGTTGGCCGCGCCGGTGAGCGTCCTGCACATGGGCAGCGTGCTCAAACACGGGAGCATCGACGAAATACGGCGCGATCCGCAGGTTGCGGCCGTCTATCTGGGTCGCGTCCCGGAGGAGTCTCGTGCTAGCGCTTGAGGGCGTGAACGCGGCGTACGGTTTGAGCCGGGTTCTCACCGAAGTGGGCTTGACGGTCAATCCCGGAGAAGCCGTCGCGCTGCTCGGACGCAACGGGGTTGGGAAGACGACCTTGCTGCGCACGATCATCGGACTCCATCCGGCGAGCGCGGGCACGATTACGTTTGATGGTAGTGCTATTACCGCGTGGCCGGCACACCGTCGAGCGCGCAAGGGGATTGGGTACGTGCCGCAGGGACGGGGTATTTTTCCGCAACTGACGGTCGAGGAAAACCTTCACCTCGGTATGTCGGCTTCAAATGGGCGAGAGCGGGTCAAGCCGGAGGCACTCGACGCAATCATCGATTTGTTTCCGGCGCTACGGCGGATGTTGCGGCGTAAGGGCGGTGTGCTTAGCGGAGGGGAGCAGCAGCAGCTCGCGCTGGCGCGCGCGCTCGTCGGACGCCCCACCCTACTGCTGCTCGATGAGCCGACGGAAGGCATCCAGCCATCGATCGTCCAGGAAATCGAGCAGGTCCTCGGGCGCATCCGGCGCGAGTTGAACGTTGCGCTCTTGCTGGTCGAGCAACATTTGGATTTTGCTTGGTCGATTGCGGAGCGCTACTACGTCATGCAACGCGGCACGGTCGTGAAGGACGGAGCAACCCAGTCCGAGTCGCCGGACTCGATCACGCATCTGCTCGGCGTCTAGCGGCGCTCGCACCGGCGGCAGGGCCGCTTCGGCCCCCGACGGGGAAGTTGCGCGGCCTGCCGGAACATGGCGCCATGTCCGACGCTACGGATGTCCTGCAGCTGAGCAACGACGTGCGGATCCACGAGATCGGCAAGCGCATCGACGTCATGCAAAAGAGCTACCTTCTTTGGTCGCGCCAAGCAAAGGAGTGGTACCGTTGGCTCAACTTCGCGACCATTGCTTTTAGCGCGGCGGTCCCAGTGGTCGTGGTCGTTGCGCCACTCGCCGGCGCGGCCCCAAGTGCGCCGTGGGTCTCGGCGCTCGCGGGCCTGTTCGGAGCGCTGGCAACCCTGAGTAAGTCCATCGACTCGCTTTGGAAAAACCACGATACGTGGCTGCGAAACGACCTTGCCTACGGCGCAATCACGAGCGAGCGTTTTCTCTTCAACGAAAGAGCCGGACCGTACCGCAACATTGCTAGCGTGGACGAGCGCATCGCCCTGTACGCCGAACGGGTCGACTCCGCGATCAGCGCCGAAGCAAATCAGTGGACCGGCGCCGAGAAGGCGCCACAAGGCGGTGCTTAAAGGCCCGCCGGGCGGGGCCTGAAAACTGCCGGAACCATCCGGCGTGGAGGGAATCAGGATGAGAGCCTCATCGCGGTACTTACAGACCTGTGTGAGTGCTGCCGTCGCGTTGCTGCTGCTCGACGTGGGCGCGACCACGAAGCTCCCGGGAAGCTCAGGCGTTTCCATCCGCACGCTGTCGGACGGCATCGCGATCCCCGCAGATGCCCGATCGGACTGTTCGCTAAAGTCGGCCGCTTTCAAAGATTGGTTTCGAGCGCGCAAGATCTCGCTAGATGGAGCGGTCGGACCGGCCGATGCCGTTACGTTTCCAAAGGACACCGAGTCGAATTGCCCGTTCTACGAATGGGCGCATCGGATGTTTCTGTGGGCAACTTCGAAGACGTCGCCGGGTTCCGCAAACGGCGATCGGCTCTTTAATTCCTCAACCTTTTTCGACGTGTCGACGCCGGATGCGAAGGGTGAGCGCACGCTCATCGCGCACGTTCCGGGCAAGCCGCGATTCTTTCCGGTGCGAGGGGCGCAGGCCGACGCGAACGGGCTGCAAGTGCTCACTTCAGCGTCCGGCGAGAAATTGGAAGTTCAGCCGGCTCAACACGGTGCGCACAACGGACTGCTCGTCCTGGGCGCTGCCGGCTCGCCGGTTGAGGTCGGGCGCGCGACGACCGGGAGCAGCGGCAAGCCGGTCTTCTATGATCTGAACGGCCGAATGATCGCCGGCGCGAAGCCTCTTTTCCCGACGTTGGCCGCACGCCAAGCCGGGGACATCGTGCCGGTTCAGAAGATCATCGTCGGCGGGCGACCGGTCTTTGTGGACGGGTCGGGCAATGCGGTGACGGTCGCGCAAGGTCAGGCGGATAACAGCGTCTTGAGAATGCAGAACGGCTCGTTCGTCTACTACGCGATCATGGTCAATGACGTGTACGCGTACTTCCTGACCGGCCAAAAGAACAAGACCTTTTTGGCAACGCAGTTCCCCACGACGCAATCCGACCTCGACGACATCACCAAACTCGCAGCAAAACACAAGGTCAAACTCGCCGATCCGAATGCGCTGGCGATCGAGTTGAAAACGTCGTGGGTGGAAGCGAGCGATCTCGCAAATCCGAGCCAATACATCATAACCACCGCGACCGTCCCCGTCTACGACCATTCAAATCCAGGGAAGTGGACCCCGAACGGCACGAAGACGAGCACCCTGGCCTTGGTCGGTATGCACGTAGTCGGCAGCGTCGCCGGGAATCCGGAAATGATCTGGTCCACGTTCGAGCACATCGACAACGCACCGAACGACACGTACGCCTACACCTCGGCTTCGGGTACCAAGACGGTCGACGAAGACACGCGCGGAACGTGGCTGTTCTGCTGCAGCAACCACGCCGGCCCGTTCGACCAAGCGCACATGAGGCAGTCCGGCGCGGACATCGTTCCAATCCCTCCGTTCACCATCAGCCCGAGCGACACGCTTCGGCGCAAGGCGTGGGGATCGGCATCGGACGAAACGCCCAATCCCTTTACGAGCAGCGTCGCGGCGTCGAATGCGGAAGTCATTTCGCTCGACAGCGCGCTGCTCCGGCTGCTGCCGAGCGGCGACGCGCGCCGCAACTACTTCATGCTCGGCGCCACCTGGACGAAAAATGGATCGGCGCCGAACGGCTTTTTCCCGACTGGAAACGCCGTCGGAACGAATCGATTGGACAACGCGACGCTCGAGACGTACCTGCAGGGCCCGAGCACGAAGGCGGCCGGCACGTTCAGCTGCTTCAGTTGCCACAGCGCAGCGGCCATCGATCTCACCGGCATGAGCCACGTCTTCCCCGACATCAAGCCACTTTGGGGCAAATCGCTAAGCGCGGGAACGCCGACCGCACGCACTTTCAAACCCAGCCACACCCAGACGCTCGTGTCGTGGACGTCGCCGGCGACGATCGTTTGCCAAGGCCAGGTGGAGTCGCTCGGCCTTCCGGGCTCGGCGTTCTTCCAAAAACTCGACAGCCTGATCAGCCCCCGCTGGACGTCGTTCTTCCCGTTTCTGACGAGCCAACCGCAGACCTCAGCTTCGGTCGGAATCGACGGTGCGTACGCCGGAAACGAATCGACGCTCTTGGCTGTGAGCTATGTCGGTCCTTGGGATCAACCCGACTGCTCGGGGGACCTGACCAACGGATCGAATCCGCCGCCCTACGCCGGCGTAACGATCAACGCGCAAACCGGTGTAGCCTTCAATCTCGGCGCACTCTCGCATCACGCGATCTACTCCGCGAGCTTGGTGCTCAACCCGGTATCGACGCTGCGCGTTTTGCCGCCGCCGGGCGGCGGCTCCGCGCTGCCGACGCCCGTTCCGCCACCGCCCGCCCCGACGAACCAACCGTACGGCTATCGCAAGATCGTCCATCGGAAAACGTCGAAACCCGTCGTTCGCTTGCGCAAGGCGCCCGGTGCGAAACCGATCGTCACCACGACCGGCATTGAAACAGGTGCCCGGCGAGACGATCGCCGTGCCATGAAAGCCCGACACGGGAAGAAGTCCCATGCCGTGTGGTGCGGGTTCTTCATCGGGCCGGCCAACCGGAGATGGTGGGCGACCAGTCCGCTCGTGCTCACCTACGACAAGACCCTCCGCAAGGTGCTCCTCAAGGAGGCTGCGTCGGTCGACGTCACTTCGATCGTATCGAAGTGGGTTTCGAGCAAGGGAGCGAGGGACGATGGCTTCGTCATCACCGGAACGCTTCCGCCTGGATTCGCAACGACGACCAGCGCTTGCGTCACGCACTTCGAGCCGGTGCTTAAGGTGGTGTACTTTTAGCGCGGAGGCGTGTCATCGCGTCCTTCTGCGGCAGCTCGATGGTGGCCGTCAAACTCGTGCCGGGGATCAGGAAGTTCACGCTGACGAGTTCGATCGAGCCGAGCTCGGGATGGCGTATCGTTCGAACGGTTTCTTCCGTCGACGAGACGACTTCGTTTGCTGCGTAGAAGCGCTTGAAATCGGGGATCGTCAAAAGGCGGCTCATCGTTGTTTCGAAGACCGGGTCACCGATATGAGCGGCATAGTCCGAACGTATCTGAGCGACGACGCTGCGCGCCACACTTTCCCACAGACCGGCGTATACTTCACGCGAACTCGGGTCAACGAACAGCGACTCCACCGCGTTGAAGGGCGCTGAGCCGGGCGAATCAACGTTCCACAGTACCGCGAAGGCAGCATTCCAATACAGAATGTTCCAGTCGCCCGAGATCACGTAGGCGGGCGCTTCGATTGCATCGAGCGCTTCGCGCACGCGCGGCGAAACCTCTGATTCCACTTTTGCGGGCATACCGCGCGCCAGTTCCAAGAGGTACTTCCGCTCGGCGGTACCGAGCTTGAGGGCATCCGCGATACGGTCGAGCGTGCTCTCGGAAACACCGATTTCCACTCCGGTTTCCAAGGCCGTGTACCACGTGAGTCCAACGTCGGCAACCGCGGCGACCTCCTCGCGGCGCAGCCCCGTGACCCGGCGCCTGCCGCCGCCGCGCAGGCCGACATCGCTCGGCTGCAGGCGCGCTCGGCGCGATTTCAAGAAGGCCGCCAGTTCCTTGCGTCTGCCGCCGGCGTCCGGCCATTGCTCGTCAGCCATTCAGTTTTAGTGACAGCATAAGGGCCTTTCTGGTTACGGCTGCCGGTACCGAGTATCGTTTTGGTATGATTTCCAATCAAGAACCCGGCTTGCTCCAAGCCGAGCAGATCGTCGAAAACTACATTGCAATGTGGCACGAAACCGAGCCCGGAGCACGGCGCCGGCGAATCCGCGCGCTCTGGGTCCCCGAGGCCACGCACTACGTGCGGACACTCGTGTGCACGGGCTACGACGCCCTCGAAACCCGAGTAACAACGTCACATCAAAAGAACGTGTGGGATGGCGGCTATCGCTTCCGTTCTACCGGAATATGGACGTTGAGAAATGCCGTGACGTTCAACTGGGAGATGTTTCGGCCCGGCGACAAAGCGGTCGAATCGAGCGGCTTTGATATCTTGGTGCTGGCCGATGACGGCCGCATCCTCAGCGACTATCAGTTTGTCGTCTCGTGACGTCGCTGATAGCTGCTCATCTCAACGGTACGGGGTCGTACGCGTGGAGCGACTACGTCGAGCGCCGGCCCGGCGCCGATCAGGTCGTGCTCAAACTTCACGCGCGTTCGCTGAACTTCCGTGACGTATTGATCAGGAATGGCCGGTACGCAATCCCAGCGATACCGGGCGTTGTGGCGCTGGCTGATGGGGCCGGTGAAGTGGTTGCACTCGGGGAGCGGGTGGACCGGGTAACACTCGGCGACCGTGTCGTCACCGCTTACTTTCCGAGATGGATCGACGGACCGCTCAGCACGCGCGATCTTGCGCTCGAACAATTCGGCTGCACCCGGGATGGGACGCTCGCGCCGTTCGTCGTGGCGCCGGCTCAAGCGCTCGTCAAATCTCCGTCCCACCTATCGTTTGAAGAGGCCGCGACGTTGCCGTGCGCAGCGCTGACGGCTTGGTCGGCGCTCACGGGACCTCGTCCCATTCTCCCCGGGGAAACCGTGCTCACGATCGGCACCGGAGGCGTCTCGCTTTTCGCCGTGCAGTTCGCGCAGCTCTTTGGGGCTCGTGTCCTTGCGATTACCTCGACCGACGAGAAAGTCGATTTCCTGAAGAACCTTGGAGCCGACTATGTCATCAATTATCGCTCGACGCCCGCGTGGGAGATCGCCGTTCGGGATGCGACGGGAGGTCGTGGCGTCGACCGGGTTGTCGAGCTCGGCGGCAGCGACACGCTGCCGAAATCGCTCAAATCCATTGCTACCGGTGGCGAGGTCGCGCTCGTTGCGGTCCTGAGCGCAGGAACAATCGACGTAACGCTGCTCGGCTCGAATGCGTTCACGTTACGGCGTGTCTTCGTCGGGAGCCGCGGGCAGTTCGAGGCGATGAACCGCGCGATCGAACTTCACCGTGTGCGGCCGGTGATCGATCGGGTCTTCCCATTCGAAGCGGCGGAGGAGGCTTACGAACACTTCGCAGCGGCCCGGCATCTCGGAAAGGTCGTGATAACGGGACCTTAAAATCCCTAACGCGCGCTGCGAGGCCCAGCTTGCGGGCATCAAGGCGTCGTTGCTCAGCGCGTAGTAGGATCTTAACATGCCACTTGCTGACTCGGGTGGTCCAACCTGGGGCGTGCGCGATCCCCTTGCGCGCGGCAGTAGCCGGCCGAAACGCGGACTGCTCGCCTTTTTCGGCTCCTTCCTCCGGAAGCGGCTTTGGGGCCGAACCCGGCAGCCGCCGAGCGGATCGAGCGGCATCCCTCGGGACGATTCCCAAGCCTGAATCGTGATTTCACAGCAGCATATTGATGCGGCGACGCCGATGGGTGCGACGCTCGTTGAGGGCGGCGCCACGTTTCGCGTGTGGGCGCCGCGCGCGACCGAGGTCTACCTCAACGGAACCTTCGGTACGGCGCAGCTCTGGGATCAGTCGCCGGAGCAGCTGATGCTTCGCGATGCAAACGGCTATTGGACCGGATTTGTAGCCGGCGCCGCGGAGGGGGATGAGTACAAATTCTTTGTCACCGGAGCGGGCAGCCAGGGTTACAAGCGCGATCCGTACGCCCGCGAGTTGTGCGTGGATCCACCGTTTCCCCACTGCAATTGCGTTCTTCGGGGTGCGACGGCGTTTCCGTGGAGCGACAGCTCGTTCGTCACGCCGGATTATTCCAATTCGATCGTCTACCAGCTCCACGTGGGAACCTACGCTCCTGAGCAACCGGGAGCGATGTCCACCGTGCTTGACGTCGTCGAACGCATCGAGTATCTGGTCGCACTCGGTATCAACGTGCTGCAGCCGCTGCCGATCGACGAAGCCGAAAGCTCGCCGAGCATGGGCTACAACGGGACGGATTACTTCTCGCCGGATTTGCCATACATCGTCACCGAGGCTTCGGCACTCGCCGCGCATCTTGCGACAATCAACCGCTTGCGCGCCGCGAAAGGCGCGCCCGCGGTGACCATCGAGCAGCTGACGCCGGCGCCGAATCAGGTCAAAGCGCTGGTGGACACCTGTCATCTTTATGGGATTGCCGTCGTCTTCGACGTGGTCTACAATCACGCCGGCGGTTTTTCCGGTGACGACGAGGCGATCTATTTCAAAGACCGTGCCACTGCCGGCGACAACAACAATAGCCTGTACTTCACGGATCAGGGCTGGGCCGGCGGCTTGTCGTTTGCAATGTGGAATCAGGACGTGCGCGAGTTCCTTATCAATACGGCGCGTTACTACGTCGAGGAGTGCCACATCGATGGTCTGCGCTACGATGAGATCAGCGCTCTCGTCAGCTTGAACGGCGCTGACGGATACCGGTTCTGCCAAGACATCACCTCGACACTTCGGTTTATCAAACCGAGCCTGTTGCAGAACGCGGAATACTGGCCGGTCGACCCATCGTACGTTACGTCGCCGGCAGCCGGAGGCGCCGGCTTCGACGTCACCCAACACGATGCGCTGCGGTTAAGCGTGCGGGCTGCGATCGCTCAAAGCTCGTACGGTGCCGAGGCTCCACTCGATCTTGACGCCGTCGCGGGCGCACTCTATCCGGCGGGGTTCGCTCAGGCGTGGCAAGCGGTGACCTGCGTCGAGAATCACGACATCGTCAAGGTCGGAACCGACCAGCGCCTTCCCGTGCTCGCTGACGGCTCGAACCCGCGGTCGTGGTATGCGCGCAGCCGGTCCCGGGTCGCAGAGGCGTTGCTTCTAACGGCTCCCGGGATTCCGCAGATCTTCATGGGCCAGGAGTTTCTCGAAGAAAAGCAATGGAGCGACAATCCGAGCAGCCCGTATCTCATCGACTGGGCGGGCGCCGGCGGCGCTGACCCGGCGATGGTAAATCATTTGCGCTTCAGCCAAGACCTCATCCGCTTGCGCTGGACGCAGCCGGCGCTTCGGAGCGCGTGCGTTCGGGCCTTTCACGTTCACAACGAAAATCGCGTGCTGGCCTTTCATCGCTGGATCGAAGAAGAGGGACGCGACGTCGTCGTGGTCGCCTCACTCTGCGAGTCGACGTACGACGATTACATGCTCGGTTTTCCGGGACCGGGGCGTTGGCTCGAAGTCTTCAACAGCGACGTCTACGACAATTGGGTTAACCCGCTCGTCGCCGGGAATGGCGGCGCCGTCGAAGCGAACGGCGGACCGATGCACGGTTTCGGGGCCTCCGCCTCTGTCGTGATCCCGGCGAACGGCGTCGTCGTCTTCGCCCGCGACGCCGGCTAGCCGGCGCCGCGGTAGGCAACCGGGCCGCAGACGGTCAATTGTCCTCGAAAACCGCAGACGAGGGGGGCCGGATTCGTGAACCAAAATTCACCCCTGTCGCTTCTTTCGCTCCTGATCACTTGGTTCGGAGTTGCCGCGTTCGCACTGGCGACGATCGCCTACTACTTGGTCTCTGCGAACACGCGCCGAGGAGAACGCGGACTCGCGAATCCCGGTCAGGTACCCGATCCGCTTTTAAAGCGTCACCGTCAAGCAACATATTCGATTGAGCTTGCCGGCGCCGCATTCGGCGTGCTCGTCCTCGGCTTGCTGACAATCAACGTCATCGAATTCTACCATGAGAGTTTGGAACACATCGATGCTTCGGCCGGCATCGCAAGAAACTACATTAACGAACAATATACGGTGATGCGCGTTACGCCAAACCTCATCTTCTCGGCATTTGACGATTTTACCGTAGCCGGACTCAGCCCGACGATCGGGAGTTCGATCATTGTTCGGGCGAAGCTGACCGACACCAGGATGCGTTGGAAGGCTTGCAATACCCGCGAGCTGAGGGATATTGCGAACGAAGCTACGGTTCGGCTCGACGCCCCGGAGCTCGATCTTTCGCCGGCGCCGGCGGTCGATGACACGCACGACTGCTACGTGAGCTGGTTCTGGGTTGCGGCTCCGCGCCACGGCGGCGTAGCGGCGGCGCTCGCTGAAGTCACGCTCAAACCGAAAGGCGGCAAGCTCCTTCACGTTACGAAGACGATTCATTTGACGGTCACGCGTGAGGGTACGGGAGCCGTCGCCTCATCGATCGCGACGATTCTTGTCGCGCTCCTGTCGCTGGCCGGAGTCGTGTTCACCACCTTGATGAATCGCGCGAAGCCGTAGCCGCCCGCGACGGCCGATGCTGCGCCGAAATCACCGGGGTAAGCTCAGTAGCGCTCTCCTTCGCTAGGCGGATTCGAGGATCGTAGCGACGCCCTGACCGCCGCCGATACATTGCGTTGCCAAGGCATAGCGTCCGCCGGTTCGGGCGAGGATTTGCGCCGCCTTTCCCGTGATGCGCGCACCCGTCGCCCCAAGGGGATGGCCGAGAGCAATCGCGCCACCGTCGACGTTCACCGCTTCCGGGCGAATGCGCAATTCGCGTATGCACGCGAGCGACTGGCTCGCGAAAGCTTCGTTTATTTCGACGACGTCGATATCGTCGATTGAGAGGCCCGCGCGCGCCAAGGCCTTGCGCGTTGCCGGGACGGGACCCATGCCCATGATCTCCGGTTCGAGGCCGGCAACGGCCGTCGCGCGAATGCGCGCCAGGACGACCAAGCCGTTGCGCTTCGCGAACGATTCCGAGCAAACCAGAACCGCCGACGCTCCGTCCGTCAGCGGCGACGACGTGCCTGCGGTAACGGTTCCGTCCGGCCGGAAAGCGGGCTTTAGCGTCGCGAGAACGTCGGCAGTCGTTTGCGGGCGCAAGCAGCCGTCGCGATCGACGACGCCCTCCGGCGTGGTCACCGCGACGATCTCGTCGGCCAGCCGCCCGGCCGCCTGCGCAGCCGCGGCTTTGCGCTGCGACTCGACGGCGAACGCGTCTTGATCGGCCCGGCTGACCGCGTAGCGGCTCGCGACGTTTTCTGCAGTTTCTCCCATCGAAATATAAGCTTCGGTCATGAACTCCGCGTCGGGCATATTCGGGCGCCGGAAGCGCGGGTTGGGTGAGGGGTTGAAGCCTCCTTGGGGCACTCGTGTCATCGACTCGACGCCGGCGCACACGAAGGCTTCGCCCGATCCAAACGCGATTTGGCCCGCGGCGGTATGGATCGCGGTCATCGACGAACCGCAGAAGCGGTTGATCGTCGCACCGCCGATCGATTGCGGAAGCCCGGCGAGGAGCAAGGTGATGCGCGCCATATTGCTGCCCTGCTCGGCTTCGGGATAGGCGCAGCCCATCAGCACGTCTTCGAGTTCGGCGGGGTCGATGCCCGAACGCGCGACGAGCGCCCGGATCGCGACTGCGGCCAGGTCGTCAGGCCGCACGTTGACGAGCGCGCCCTTCTTGGCAAAGTGGAACGGGGTGCGGGCAAAGCCCGCGATCACGGCAGTTTCCAATAATAGGAGTATATACTCTCTTTTTAGAAGAAAGCAACCGGATGGGCTTGGGAATAGACCGCTGTAACTGCAACGTGCTGCGCAAGGCCGCGCGCCGGATCTCCCAGTTCTACGACGAGCGGCTCGCGCCGGCGGGGCTGCGCATCACCCAGTACACGATGCTCGCGGCCCTCTACGAATTGCGCGAACTCTCGGTCAATGAGTTGGCCCGGCACTTAGACTTGGACCGGACGACCACCGGAAAGAATCTGCGGCCGCTCGAGGACGCCAAACTCGTGCGCATCGCTCCATCCTCGGCCGATCGACGCGCCCGCAAGATTAGCTTGACTTCGAAGGGGCTCGCCGTATTGAAAGCCGCGACACCTCTTTGGCGCGAGGCGCAACGACAGTTCGAAGAGAGCAATGGGCGCGAACTCTCAAAGCAGCTACGCGCGCTGCTCGCCGCACTCGCGATTGCCCATTGAGCAAAGCAGTCGATGATGCCGCCACTCGGGAGAGGACCTCTGCATGCCAAACGTCCGTCATTCGACCGTCCGAGTAGGCCCCGCGAACATCTTCTACCGTGAAGCCGGTACACCGGGACAACCGGTTCTTTTGCTGCTCCACGGCTTTGCAAACTCGTCGCACTATTTCCGGCACTTGATGTGTTCGACTACGGCGCACCCATCGGCTTCAATCTGGCGGTCGCCAATCCGGATGGCATCAGCGCAATCATCTCGCAAAACGGCAATGCATACGAGGAACGCTTGGGTGCCGCTGCTTGGGCTCCGTTGCGTGCCTATTGGACGCAACCTTCACCGGCCAGTCGCGAGACAATTAAGGAACGCATGTCACTCGATGGGGTCCGTGAGTCATATTTTCAAGGCGTGAGTGATCCCGCCCGGATCGAGCCCGAGGCTTATTGGCTGGATGCGGCTCTGCTGCTGGCCATGTGGGGAAAGAACGACACCTTTTTCATTCCACCGGGAGCCGAGGCGTTCAAGCGTGACGTGCCCGATGCGGATGTCCGATTCTTAGACGCCGGCCACTTTGCTCTTGAAACGAACGTCGATGACTTCGCGTCCGCAATCCTGAAAATGCCGGTCAATGCGTAGAGCCCGCATCCTGGTCGGAGATTTCTTTCGCGAAATGTGAACTCGCGTACCCTCGGCGTGCAAGGACGAACCGGCGCTGGGTACCAGTTTCCAACTCCGTCATTCCACAACTCAGCAGGACGGCCGCAGAAGCCAGATTCGTGGGATTGCAGCGGCCTTGAATGCTCGCTATCGGAAATGCGGAAAAGGCGGCCGCGAGAACGCCTTTGGAAGCTTCGGTTGCATAGCCGTAGCCGCGCGCCGCGGGAACGAGCGCGTAGCCGAGTTCGATCGCGCCGAGAATCTGCGGCCAGTGACCCGGGAACGCATCGACATATTTGAAACCGCAGTGTCCGATTGCCGCAGACGCGCCATGTGGCTCGATCAATAGGAAGCCGAAGCCGTAGCGCTGCCAGTGCTCGACCATGAAAAAGCCGAAGGAGTCGGCTTGCTGTTGAGAAAGCGGCGGTTCCCTGTTTGAGACGGCCTCCGCTTCGGCAAGAAGCTGCCCGCAGAGCACATTTTCGTCCGGTCGCGGCTGACGCAGACGGAGACGCGCTGTTTCAATTACTCGCGGGAAAACGTCGTGCGCGAGCGGCTCGCCCAAGTGCCCTCCATGCTCTTCTTCTTCACCGTGCCGGCTTGCCGGCGCCGGCGCGCCCGATCCTGACGCCGGTTTCGCGCACCTCAATTTCCCCGACGGGCCGGCCGGCGCCATTCACTAGCGGCCCCGTGAATCCCGACAACGCCTGGTCAAGCTCTTCCGAAAGAAGATCTGTTTGCTCGAGCACGGCACGTAGAACATAGGGAACGGCGCGAGGAGATCCGTCGAGGATTTTTATCGCGATCCCCAGCCGGCGATCGCTGAAGCCGGCGGCATAGACCGCCTCTGCGCCGTGCTTGGAGACCATCGACGAGTCGGCAAACATCAGCGCCGTGTCAAGGCTCGTGCTTCCCCCGACGAAGTAGGGATTCAAGGTCATTGCTTCGAGGACGGTTTCCAGAGCCGCGGCAAATCGCTCCGAAGCCGCTTGGGGATTGGCGAGTCGTGCATAGCCCTTCGCGAGCGAAACGAGCGGCACGGCCTGCGTCGGCAAGCCGCACCCGTCGATCGCTGCACGCGTCAAATCGGGATCGACATCTGCCCGAAGCGCCTGCTCGTAGAGGGCGTGAATCGGATGCGCCGGGTCAATGTACTCGAGGTGGCTCCTGAACTCGGCGGCTACGCTCGCGAGCGCAGCGTGCTGTCCGGAACAATTGTTGTAGACGGCGGTGGGCGACAATCCGGCGCGGATGAGTTCGGCTGCGGACGTTTGGTCTTTCGGCGGGTGACTGCCGCAACGCAAGACGTCTTCGCGCAGTCCGGCCTTCTCAAGGATCGACCGCACGCCGGCGACGTGTTCCGGCTCGCCGGCATGCGATGCCGACGCGAGCGCGATCTCTGCCGGCGTCCATCCGAATCGCTCAGCGGCACCGTGTGCAAGCAGCGCAGCCGTTACGAACGGCTTCGCGGCCGAGCGGAGGAAACGAGGGCGCTCGACATCTCCCAGGGCGAAATGTACTCGACCATCCACGTCCGCTACGGCAACCGCGAAAAGGTGCGTGGATTCAAGGTAGCCGCCGCGGCTCACGACGACGTGAGGCTCGACGATTCCGTTGCCTTCAGCGTGCTTCAAATCGAGTTCATCTCTTCTTCATTACAAACAGCATTACAATCAGCACTACAAGCAGCATTGCAAGCAGCCTCGATCCGCGCGAAGCATCGCAGGCGTAGCCGAACACCTACGTTCGACCCTTCGGGCTCGCTCGCCGCTTCATGCACCTTCGCTTGGGCTACTTTCGACGCAAACTCGACGCTGGCGCGACGCTCGGCCGCTAGACTACAGATGAGGAGCGGAGCCTAGCACGGGGGCGCTGGGCTCACGCTCCTCACGATTTTAAGGATCCGGGCTTAGTTGCCACGTCCCGAGGTGCGTCTCGTGCTTCGTGAGTGCATCACCCTGATCGTCGAGTGCGGCGTACACCGCAGCTTGTTCGTCGCAGAAGAGCTCGTACGCAGCACGCGTCTTCCAAACATCGACTGACGTGTAGAGATTTCGCCGTACGGGATCGATCACCAAAATGGTGCGAACATAGTCGGGGCTCGCGCGGAATAGCTCGACCCAGGGACCGCTTTCGCCGTAGAGCGCCTCGAACGCCAAGCGGTGTTCGGGTTCGACCTCGTAGCTCCAAATCGTGACAAACATCGCGGCGGGGTTCCCGCTACGCAGGAAGAGTTCCGGCCCCGCGACGACGCACGGAGCTCTGCCGTCAGCGCGGGCGATGGGCCGGGTAGCGAATCTCCACGGCCGAAACCGTGGGGACGAGCCGCTCATCGCTCGAATACCCACCCGGCGACCGGAGCCTCATTAGGGCCCGGTCCTTATGGCCGTGACGCAGATGGAGAAATGCCATGGCGCTGACCGCAAACGAAAGAGCACGCCGGAACGCGCGGTCCGTGCGGATTCGATTCGCCGGGCCGGCCGTGTGTCTCGGGCTGCTCTTGTGCGGGGGCAGCGCGTCAGCGAAGCCGGCTCACCCTCATAAGCGGCTGCACACTTCTGCAACGAAGGTCCACACGGTGGGCTCGACACCGGTGGCGGCGATCGACAAGGCGGTCGAGCATGTGATGACGCGGGGTCATGTGAAGGGGGCGGCCCTTGCGATCATTCTCGGCACGCGGCTGGTCTACGCGCAAGGTTACACGCTCGGGCCGAAAGCGCTCGTCAAGCCAACGACCTTTTTTCGCCAGGCAAGTGTCTCCAAGCTGATCACGTCACTCGCCGTCATGCAACTGGTCGATGAGAAGAAGCTGACGCTCGGAACGCCGATGCAGAAGGTGCTCGCTCTGCGAACTCCGAGCGACGGGTCTCCGAAGGATCCCAGGTTCGCGAAGATCACCGTTCGCAATCTGCTCGAGATGGACTCCGGTCTCGACTCAACGCTCGAAGTGTCGGACACTGCGATAGCGTCGGCGGCCGGGAAGTCGCTGCCGGTCGACGTGCACGAGCTTGAAGCGTACGCGGCGGCGGAAAAGCTGGCGTTCAAGCCCGGCGACAAGTCGCAAGCGGCTTATAACGACAGCAACTTCGATTTCTTGGCGTACATCGTCGCAAAGTTGCGTCATGCCTCGACGTTTGCGGAAGCGATTCAGAAACCGTTGCTGAAGCCGCTCGGCATCACCCGAATTCGCGCAGCGCAATCGCTGCGCAGCGAGCAACTTCCCGGTGAAGCCACCTACTATCCGCTGCCGTACGAGACGGCGAAGAGCGTGATGAGCGCGAGCCAACCGGCGGTTGAGCTCGGCTACGGCGACGAGAACTTTTCGCTGATGGAGGGCGGTGGCGGGATGAGCGCCGCCGCCACCGACATGGCGCGCCTCCTCGCTGCTCTCAACGTGGAGAGCGGAAATCCGGCCTTCAAGTCCGGCGCCGTTGCCACGTGGTTCGGTTATGCCTACGCGGCCCTCCACGACACCGCATTTTCGGGATCGAATGCGTTTGGCTTTTACGGCCTCGATGCGCTCAATCCAATCCCGCCCAGCGGTAGCGCTCCTCCGTACGAGGGCGACAAGGGCGGTTACCTCGAGACGAGCCAGAACGGCGTGTATTTTCAGTCGGGCGGCCTCGGATACGTGATCTGTTTCAACGGGCACACCGGTTACGACTCAACCTGGTATCCGGCGTTCACGGCGGTTATCGCGGCCGCGGCGAAGCACAAGTGGGGCAGTACCGATCTCTTCCTAAAGTACGGGATGCCGTCATTCCCGGCTTCGTCGACAATCCGGCGCATCTCGACGGGGCATTCCACGCTGCGCTTCGTTCAGCCGGAGCTACTGCACGCCCGGCGCTGAGGTGCGCCGTGTTCCGAGAGGGATCTTATGCCGCATTTCATCACCGTACCGGTCAATGAAAACGGAATCGTCTTCGATTCCGCAATCGACGTCACGATTCAGACGGCGCTGCAGCCGCCGTTCTCGTTCCGCGACGTGTTTGTGTATTCGCACGGTTGGTCGACGAACGCGGACTCGGCGGTCGACGAATACAGCCGATTCTCGGTATCGTTTGCGAAGATGCTGCTGGAGGCGCAGGCGGGCGTCTTTGCGCGGCCTCCGCGCGATACGTTCGGGGTCGGTATCCACTGGCCGTCGGAGATTACCGAAGACCCCGGCAGCATTCTAAACGCCTTACAGCTCTTCACGTTCTACACCATGGAGCACCGGGCCGACGGCGTCGGGAAGAATGCTGTCTACACGATGCTTCGACTGATGCTGCAAGCGCAGCCGGGCGTGCCGCTGCGCTTCTTCCTGATCGGGCACAGCTTCGGCTGTCGCGTGATGTGCGCCGCCCTTCAGGACCTGCAAGCCGATCTCGTATCGACCATTCCGATCGCGGACGACACCGAGTTCCACGTGGCCCTGCTCGAGCCCGCGATGGATCAGGACAACCTCGACCCCGGCGACATCTACGGCAACGTTTCGAAGATTCCGCAACTGCGGATGGTGATCAGCAAATCGCAACTGGACGAAGCGTTGGGCACCTGGTTTCCCTTGGCCGGTCAAGTCGCAAACCTTCTCCATAAAGGGGATCCGCCGATTGCGCTCGGCTACGGCGGTCCGACGGCCGCGACCACCGCGGCATTCGGCACGTCCGGCGACCTTGACGTCGACCAGAATTTCACGGTGACGACAGCGGGTCCGATCGCGCAGCGCCTGCTGACGGCGAACTTGACGCCCCTTCACCAATGGCGTAAAGATCAGGGCCTTTGGAACGGAGGCGTTACGGGCAGTCACTCCGACATCGACAACGACCAAGTCCGCGCCTTACTCGCTGCCGTATTCTTCGGGCCGCCCTGACGCTCGCGCCACAGGCAACAGCCCGGGCGCGCGTGCTCGCGGCGGCAATCGCGCTGCTGATACCTCTGCCTGCGCTATCAGCAAACGCTCCGGCAACTACCGCGACGGCGAGTCCGGCCCCGGCGACCGGCGCTGCGCTGCAAGCGCGATTGCTTGCGGGCCTGAAGGCCTCCGCAACGGGCGACTATCGTGCTGCGTTGAGCATTTTGAACGCCGGCCTCGCGGCGGCCCAGAGCGCCGGTGATTTGCCGCACGAATCACTCTTCTTCGGCGCGATCGGCGCCGTCGACGATAACGCCGGCCGCTATGCCGATGCGCTGCAGGCAGATGAGCGATCGTTGGATATTGCAAGGCAACTGGGCGGCCACGACGTCGAGGCCAACGAACTCAACAATATCGGCCTTGCCGAGCAGCATCTCGGCCGTTACAACGATGCGCTGCAATCGTACCAGCAGGCGTTTGCGGTCTCGCAGCAGCTTAACGATCGCAGCGCCGAGGCGAACGAGCTCAACAACATCAGCATCGTCGACGAGGAGCTTGGCCGCTACGCGGACGCGCTGCAGTCATATCAGCAGGCTCTCGCACTCGCGCGCCAACTGAATGACCACGGCGTCGAAGCCGACGAGATCAACAACATCAGCATCGTCGAGGTCGACCTCGGTCGATACGGCGATGCCCTCGAATCAAACCGGCAAGCGCTGGCACTTTATCAGCAGTTGGGCGACCGTGGTGGTGAGGCGAAGGCCCTCGGCAACATCGGCGTCATCCAGGACGATCTCGGGCGCTATACCGATGCCCTCGCCTCAGACCAGCAATCGCTCGAACTTGCGCGGCAGCTCGGTGCACCTGAGATTGAAGCACATGCGCTCGCCAACATCGGCGTTGTAGAGGAACAACTCGGCAGTTATGCCGATTCGTTGCAGTCGGATCAGCAAGCCCGGGCGCTCGCCGTGCAGGCCGGCGACCGCGATGCCGAGGCCAAGGATCTCGGCAACATGGGCGACGTCGAAGCCGATCTCGGTCACTTCGAAGATGCGCTGACCTCACATCAGCAAGCACTTGAGATTGCGCGTCAACTTGGTAACCGCGACGGTGAGGCAAGAGATCTGGGCAATATCGGCAACGTCGAAACAGTCCTCGGCCGCTACGGCGACGCGCTGCAATCCCACGAGCAAGCGCTCGCGCTCGCACGAGCGCTCGGCGACCACGATCTTGAGGCGAACGAACTTAACAATATTGGGGTCGCCCAAGGGGACCTCGGCCGCTACGCCGATGCGGTGGCGAGCGGGCACAGCGCCGCGCAACTCGACGCCGAACTCGGTTCGCCCCGCTGGAAGGGCTTGCAAACCGCCGCAACCGCAGAAGCGAAACTCGACCGCATTCCGGGCGCGTTGGCAGACTACCAAGGAGCGGTCGGCGAGGTCGAGCGCTTGCGCACCGGGCTCGGCACCAAGAGCGAGCGGACCTCGTTTCTCGGTACGGCCTCTTTGCTCTACAACGAGTACGTTGCTTTTCTGCTGGACCTGCATCGGCGCTTTCCCGACAAGGGTTACGACCGTAAGGCACTCGAGATTTTCGAGCAACAGCAGGCGCGCACGTTCTTAGAACAGATTGCACAGAGTGCCGCGCAGAATTTCGCCGGCGTTCCAAGCGCGCTCTCGAACGAAGAGCAGACACTTTCGGCGCAGATCGCGCAGGTGCAGATGGCGCTCGCAAAGGCGCGCTCGCCGGCGCAGCCGCAAGCGGCACTGATCGCCTCGCTGGATGCCGAAGCCGCGACCCTCGCAACGCAAGAGCGTGAACTCGATGCGAAGATTCAAGCGGCTTATCCCGCCTACTACGCGTTGCTTCATCCCGCGCCGCTCTTGGCCCAATCGAACGACCCGAACCGGCTGACGATCGAGAGCTTCCAGCGAACGATCATGCAGCCCGGTGAGGCGCTCTTGATCTACGATGTGCTCGCTACCCGCACGGCACTTTGGGTGGTCACGCCAAGAACGTTTCGGCTGGTCCTGCTGCCCGGCGGCAGCCAAGCCGTGCAGTCAAAACTCGCCGCGTTCGAAGCGTACAAGCAACAGATCCATCACTTGAACACGCCGAACAGTACGCTGCCCTATCTGGGGAACTATTCGCAAGAACACCTTGGACCGGTGGCCGCCGCGAACCTCGAACTCTACGGGTTTCTGATACCCTCTGAGATTCGGCCGCTGATTGCCGATGCGTCAACGCTCTTCGTCGTGCCGACCGGACCGCTTTATGGGGTCCCATTCGAAACGTTCGTTACCCAAACGACGACAACCGCCGGCCGGCCCCACTACCTCATCGAAGACAAAGCGCTCTCCTATCTTTCCTCCGCTACGCTGCTCGCCGTCTTGCGCTCGGGGGTCGAAAAGCAGATGCCCGCTCCCGCGCCGCTGCTAGCGTTCGCAGACCCCGTCTATACCGTTTCCACGCCGCCGGTAACGGCGGCCGCGCGGCAGGAGGTAGCAGCGATCGGCGCGCAAAGCCGGGCATATTCCGCCGAAGCCGGCTTCGCGCCGCTCCCGGGAACCGATGAGGAAGCGCACGCCGTGTTTGCCGCGCTCGGTCTCACGCCGACGAGCGCAACGCTCTACGAAGGCGAGGGCGCTTCGGTTGCCACGATCGTACGCTTGAACCAGAGCGGAATGCTCAAGAGTTACCGCTACGTGTTCTTTGGAGCGCATGCGGTCTTGCCCGATCAGGTTAAGGGAATGACGCAATCGTCGCTCGTCCTTTCACATCCGCCGGCCGGATTTCTAACGATGGGCGATGTCTTCGGACTTTCACTCGACGCGCGCGCGGTGATTCTGTCCGCCTGCGATAGCGGCGGCGGCACGGTCACGAGCGGCGAAGGCGTTCAAGGGCTTACGCAAGCGTTCATGTACGCCGGAACGCCCGTTGTCAGCGTCACCGATTGGGAAGTGATCGACCAGATACAACCGGACTTCAACAAGGTCTTCTTCTCTGCTCTGGCCCAGGGGAAGAGCGCGGCTCAAGCGTTGCGGCAAGCGAAGTTAACGATGCTTGCTGACGACAACCCCGACGACCCATCGCGCTCGCAGCCATATTTCTGGGCGCCGACCGTTATCTTCGGGGACGGCGACGCACGCTAAGGCGAGCGGTCGACGTGGAACGTCTGCTCGATCCAACGAGCGCAAGCGGCGTTGATTTGCTGCGGTGTTAGCGCACCCGAAAGGTCCGGCCCCGAGGCCGGTTTTGCGGCGGCGTTGCCGATGACTTTCATCTCGCCGTCACCCATCCGCAGGCGGACGGCGAAGGGCTTGCAAACGAGGGTGGTCGACGATACGATCATTTTCGCCGATGCCGTTTCACTGGCGAGGGCAGGGCGGCAGAGCAGCGTCGCCGCCATCGGCTCCCCCATCGTCGACTGCGCCCAGGTGGCTGTCGCCCAAGTCGCTAGCGCGACGAAAAATGTTAGAGCTGCCGTACGGCGTCCGGTGAAGTTCGTAGCCATTGAGACGCTCCTTGTGGTAGCGAGAATTGCACGGGATGACGCCCGGTTTGCCGAACTGAGACGGCGGAAACGGCCAGGTTGTTCCGCTCAATGTGGCAAGCTCCTCCATCGAGGAACGCGCATGTTTTTCGCTTTGCTGCGCGTTCGATCTCGGAGCGAAAGCGCGCGGCGAGCTTCTCTCGTTAGTAGTATCGCTGTTCGCCGGCGCCGGGCCAGCATGTGCGGGTCTGGCACCGTTCGCAGCTTCATCTCCTGGCGTTCCGACGGCCGGCGCGATCTCGTTTATGCTGCCGCACAATTCTCGAGCGCGATTTTCGTAACGGATCCGCTTGACACTTGAGACTTCTCGGTGCTATCCGCCCCAAGAGCACTAGTTGAGCGAGCGCCCCAACCCGGCGTACAACTCGTCGACAGACACGGTGAGACGAACGCAGTCGAGTTGAAACGAATCTCCGAGGCCGTAGACAGATTCGGTCCAACTCGGGCCGAAGCGCCGAAACAGGCAAACCCACACCCGTCGCGAGTCGATGAGGAGATACTCGTCGACCGCAGCAACCGACTGATATGCATCGAGCTTCTCCACCCGGTCGTGACTCTGTGAGTCGGGGGAGATCACTTCGACGACGAGCTTCGGCGCGCGTATCTTCGTCGCTGACGCTTCGAGCTTCTCGCACGTGTAGGACGCGTCGGGAAAATAGTATCCGGGCCGCTGAGCCAGCTCCAACGCAACGTCGGAAGTAAATACATAGCACGCGGGATCCGCTGCCCCGGCCAGTAGGCTCACGATTTTCGTGCAGAGGACACCGTGCACGACGGTACCACCGGCAAATGCAACGACGCAGCCGTCGAGAAGTTCCAACTTCGTTTCCGAACGCTCAAGCAGAGCCTCGAAATCGGCTAGTCCTATCCGTTTCGGCCGCGGTTCACGAGCAATGCGCGCAGTATATCACAGGAGCTTCCTCCGACAGCGGGCCGGCCTTTGCTGCAGCAGATTCTACTCAGGGAGATGCAGCTTGCCGTCTGCGATTGGTACGACGCTTCCGCCGACTTCGATTCCGGCGCTGCCGCCCGGACCATGGATTTGAACGTGAAGGAAGCTGCGGCGTCCCATCTTCGTTCCCTGTTCGCTGATGAAGCTCGTCCCATCCGAGCTTGAAACGAGGCCGTTGCGCATCATGTAGGCCGCTAGCGGACCCGTCGCACTGCCCGTGGCCGGATCCTCGACGACGCCGGCTTCGGGTGCGAACATGCGCGAATACGCGCCGGCCGGCGTTGGCGCGAACACGAAAACGCAGTCGGAGCTGCTTTGACCGCCATGCAAGTTGCGCACACCGGCGAGTTCGAGCCACGCGCGATCGACGCTCGCGGGGTCGCGAAGCGCGATGTAAATGTTCGGGTTTCCCGCTGAGACGAGTTGCGGAGGAGCGTCCGCGAATTCGCTTTCGTCGATGCCGAGCGCCTCGGCGCATAGGCGGCGATCGAAGAGCGGGCCGAATTCGATCGGCGGCGTCTTGAGCCAAATGCGCATGGGATCGCCGCGTTCGACGCGCAGTGGAATCTCGCCGACCAGCTCCTCGACGGAGAACTGCTGGGCACCGTCGGCGACGAGACCGCACGCTAGCGCAACGAAGGCGCCCCCAATCGTCGGGTGGCCGGCGAAGCGCATTTCCATCGTGGGCGTAAAGATGCGAAAGCGCACGGCGCAGGTCGCGCGCTCGCTCGGCAAGATGAAGACGGTTTCGGAGAGATTGAATTCGCGCGCGATGCGTTGCATCGTCGTCTCGTCGATCCCGCCGGCCGCGGGCAGCACGGCGAGCGGGTTGCCTTCTAACGGCGTTTGGGTGAAGACATCGACGACGCGGTACGGATAGCTCGGCATGCCGATCGCTTCGGGACGATTCGGCGCAGACCCGGTTGACCCGCGGCCGGGCGGCCACTGCTGCGGCGCTGGAACTTTTCGACGCTCTCGACTGTTACGCAGCCGGATACTCGTACGATGAAGAAGCCGAAGATCAGCATCGCCCAGCTTATCGGACGGCTCGGAGCGCCCACCGGCATCCGGCCGGCGGGAGCTATGGCCGATCGCCGGACGCGACGTAACCGGACGCGCGCCGATCAGAAACGCAAGGCGCTGGCCGAGGAATAGCAGCGCCGGTCTTGGGAGACTGCCTCTGTGATTGCTCTTAAGTCGGAACTGCTGTTCACGCTGACGGCAAAAACCGCGGCTGCCATCGAATTTCGCGCCTCCGCGATCGGCCGGCGCCGTATCGTCGCCGTCGACGGTGGAGACTTTGAAGGACCGAAGTTGCGCGGGCGGATCCTCCCCGGCGGCGCCGACTGCATGCTCGTGCGACCCGACGGCGTCGTCGTTCTCGATGTGAGAGTGCCGCTCGAGACCGACGACGGCGAACTGATCTTCATGTGCTACAAAGGCCTCCGGCACGGTCCGCCGGAGGTCATGGAGCAATTGGCGCGCGGCGAGACGGTCGATCCGAGCGCGTATTATTTTCGCATCACGCCCTGGTTCGAAACGGGCGCTCAGAAATACGACTGGCTCAATCGAATCGTTGCCGTCGGTACCGGGCAGCGCTTGGCCTCGGGTCCGATTTACTGCGTGTACGAGATTCTCTAGCCAAATCTCACGAAGCGTGGCCGCCGGCCGGCTGTGCTACGCGGCTGTGGTCGCTTCGGACGCGAGCCGTCTTGCTGCCCGCTCGGTCGCATCGTCGGCGGGAAAGAAGCACTCGATCCGAATCTCTTGCACGGTGATGTCCTGGGGCGTGCCAAGCGTCGTCACGGTCGAGAAGAAATTAAAGCACCGTTCTTCTTTAGCGAAGCTCACCGGCACCACCGGAACCATCAGCGTACCGGGGCTTGCTTTGTGCCACGCTCGCGGCACGCCCGGATAATCGAGTAGTTCGGCAAGGAGCGCCCTCGTGCGCTCGTCCGGGACACCGCCGACGCACTCTCGATGCACGCGTTGAATCAGCGACTCCGCGACCGCTTCCCAATTGGTCACGAACGGGCGCACCGCATCCGGGTCGAACATCATGCGCAGAACGTTGCCGGGCCCAGCCGGCGCGCGATCGCCGAGCAAAAACGCAAAGAATCGGCTCGCCGCTTTGTTTGCGCCCAAAATATCCCAATAGCGATTCATTACCACGGCGGGAAACGGCTCTTGCTGGGCAAGAATCGCCTCGAGCGCAGCGCGGACCCGGGCCATTTCCGGCGCCTCCAGTTGCGTCTCCAAATACATCGGTGCGAACCCCGCGGCCAGCAGCAGCGTGTTGCGTTCGCGCAGGGGCAGATCGAGAACCCGAGCGAGCAATAACACCATCTCCCGGCTCGGGTTCGCGCGTCCCGTCTCAACAAAGGACAGGTGCCGGCTGGAGACTTCCGCCTCAGCCGCTAGTTCGAGCTGGCTGAGGCGGCGAGCTTTTCTCCAGTACTGCAGAAGGGCTCCCACCGACCCCTCTTGACTCCGCGCGGCGCTCGATCTGGCCATACGAGCCTGCGTTCGCGAAGAACTATGAATTCCAGGCCTGCGGGCCAAACGGGGCCTCGAGCGGCGGGTGCGTGATGTTGCCCGCATAGTTTGCCATCACCGACACGGCAAGGCCGGCGATAACCTCGAGAACTTGGTCTTGACCGAAGCCTGCCTCCCGGAACGCTGCTAGGTCGCCGTCGTCGAGGTGACCGCGCTTCTCGATCAATTTCCTCGTGAGTCCGCAAAGGGCAGCGAGCCCGGGATCGTGCGGCAGGCGTTGTTCGCGGATAGCTTGCACGTCGGCTGGATCCACGCCCTCCTTCAGAGCCAGCGTGGAATGGAAGGCGACGGCCCATGCGCAGCGATTGACGACGGCGTTAGTGAGCAGGAGCGCTTGACGCTGTGCGCCCGTAAAACTGCCGCCGTGAAAATTGCCGAAACTGCCGACGAAACCGTTGATGAGCACGGGCGACTCGGCCATCGTCGCCGCGAGGTTCGGAATGAGTCCGAAACTCTGCTTGAGACCTTGCAGCGCGGGCTTTGATTTTTCGGGTGCTGAATCGAGGGTGTGTACGCCGTACGTTGACATGAAATCTCCTAGATGAGTTGAGCATCTCGCGGCAGCGCCGCGGGCCCGATTCAATGTACTGGGATCGGCTCAGCGCAACAATTACCTCGCGGGTAAGTGCACGAAAGCTTCCAAGTACGCTTCCGGAATGCGCCCGGTTGCTCAGTTGCCGCAACGCTCCATTTGAACTCGACCTCAACCCTGGTTATAATCCGACCACGATGCCTCGAAACGGCCCACCTTTCTCCACTTCCGAGATTGCGCGGTACAGCACGTATCCGGACTTAGGAATAGACATGCTGGAAGCCCGATTCCGGACGCACCAGTACGCTTGGCACAGCCACGAGTCGTACGCCGTCGGGTTGACGCATGCAGGCGTGCAAAGCTTCCGCTGCCGTGGCCGGGACAACCACGGCGTGCCTGGGTCGATCCTTTCAATCAATCCTGACGAGGCGCACAATGGCCGCTCCGGAGCGACCGGCGGTTACGCATACACGATGTTCTACATCGCGCCCCAGGTGATGGTTTCCGCGCTGGAGGACGCTCACGAGCGTTCGATCATCGCTCCGGCCTTCGTCGCACCGTTGCTTACCGATCCTTTGGTCGCGAGACACGCGCAACAACTCCGCTCCGTCTTGCTTGCGTCGTCCGGCACGCTCGAACGGCAAACGGCATTGCACGCGCTGCTATGGAGTCTTTGCGCGCGTCACACCGAGGCGGGCTCGCGCCCCAGTGAGCCGCGGCCCGCACCGAGCGCGCGGCTCGAGCGAGTGAGGGACTTCCTACATGCGAACTTCAGCGAAACCGTGTCGCTCGAACAGCTATCCAACCTGGCGGGAATCAGTCGTTTTCGTCTCAATTCGGGGTTCCAGCGAGCATTTGGATTGCCCCCGCACGCGTATTTGACTCGCTTGAGATTATCGGCAGCCCGGTCCAGAATCGAGGCCGGCGATTCGATCGCAGGCGTTTCGACGGAAGTGGGGTTCGTCGATCAGAGTCATCTCACGCGCAAATTCAAGGGTTGGTACGGCACAACACCAGGAGCGTTTCAACAACGTCGGCGCACAAACGTACAATTCACGGCCCCGTGAGGCCGCTATGCTCTGGACCGTTAAGCAACGACTCGAAAGTGACGGACATGGGCACGATTATTTCCAAGCGCTTCGATGCGCCGGACGAAACGCGATCCTTCGACAAGGGCCGATTTGAATTCGTGACGATCGGCGGGACGAGCCTCGGACTAGCCACCTACGAGCCGGGTTGGCGCTGGTCGAAGCATCTCGCTTCCGAATCGGAGCAGAGTTGCCAAGTCGAGCATGTCGTTTTCGTTCTGTCCGGCCGGGCGATGGTCGAGCTGGATGATGGCGAGACGCTCGAGTTGACTCCCGGAACAGTCTTCCATATCCCGCCCGGCCACGATAGCTGGGTGCTCGGCGACGAGCGTTTCGTCTCTCTGCACATACTCGGGTCCGCGCAATACGCGACCTGAGAGCGCAACGCATGCAGACGGGTCCGTTTCACAACGGACGAGTTTGTTCCGGTGGTTCCGGTATGGCGCGTCGCATGAACTCGTCGAAGAGCGGGACCGTGAATGCGGTGTCGCCGTGACCGGGGCTATAGATCATGCCTTTGTGAATGAGCGTTCCGCGCATGGGCGCGAGGCTCTCAACCTTGGCGCCGTAAAGCTCGGCAATGTCGCCCGAGCGGTGAGGTCCCGGGCCGAGTTCGGCCATTGCTCGCAAGTACTGACGCTCTTTGCGGGTTAGGCGATCGAAGCGCACGCGGAAGAAACTCTCATCGAGATGCGCGAGAACCTTTGGTTGCGTACGTTCGACGTCGTCGCGCGTTATGGGTGAAGCGGGAGCTTGGTTCCATACGTGATACGCCCACTCTTGGATGAAGTATGGGTAGCCGTGCGTCATCGCGACGATACGCGCCACCGCGTCAGCGTCGAATTCGATGCCCTCGTTGTGAGCGGGCTCGAGGATCGCCTGCGCTGCGTCGTGCGGGGCAAGCCGGTCGACCTGCGGGAACTCGAACAACCGCTCGGCATACGATCTCGCTTCGCCGGCAAGTGACGGCAGCGACGGCAAGCCCGCGCCGACGAGGACGACGGGCAACTGGAGTTGCGTCGTGCGGTGAACGGCCATGATGAGCGCCGCGAGTTCGCGTTCCTTGAGATACTGCAGTTCATCGATCGCGAACAGGACACCGGTATGCCGCTCCCGGGCGGCCTCGCCGACGGCGATGAATAGGTCTTGCAGATCGCTCGACAGATCGCCGCTGTCGCCGCGTCCAGGTTCCGGGTCCACGTCCACTGAGAAGGCAAGTCCCTCTGCTCCGAAGCGCACGGTGAAGCTCTTGAAGACGCGCATCGCGCGCTTGGCAGCTTCCGAGAGCGCGCCGAGGCGGTCGAGCTCGAGAATGATTTGGCGAACCCGGTGCGCGAGCAGCGCCACGAACGATCCGTCATCCGAAGCCTCCATAAACGCGACTTGGCAGCCGCCCTCCCCAGCGATTCGATCGAAGCGATTGAGCAGGACGGTTTTGCCGACGCCCCTCAGTCCGGTCGCGATCAGGCCGCGAACCGGCCGCCCGGCCTGGGCTCGGGCCAGCGTGACCGCGAAGGCCTCCAGCAATTCACGGCGGCCGACGAGCGCCGGCGGCGGCATGCCCGCGCCCGGCCCGAAGGGATTTCTGACGGGATCCATCCCTCGATTATAGCAAGCTTAGTGAGTTTATGTCATTTCAAGCTAAGATCACTAAGGTCCCAATAACCTGGCGCTCGGGTGGCTCTTGTCGAACGTATGTTTGGAGACATCCGTCATCCGAGCCGATGTTGATTGGCAGCAGCGCTTGTCGCATCGGACGGCCCTATGCTAAAAACGAGCTATGTTGCCGGAGAGTCATAAGCTCTACGCGCGGCGGCTGACGCTTCTGTACGCCGGTCGCCTCATATGCGGTCTCGGCGTTTTCCAGGCGGCGATTGGGCTCTATGACCATCGTGACTGGCTCTTCATCACGTCGTGCGGCATCGTGCAGATCGCGGTCGGGCTTCTGTTGTTCGCGAAACGGCATTCGCTCAAACGTTAATCGCCGCAGCAGCGCGAGGCGCCCGGACTGGGCACGATGCTAGTCGTGAAGGATGACGTTGAGCAACGAGGGGTGCACGTGCATGCCGTCGCTGGACGCGCAATAGTCGATGAAGCCGAGCTTGCGGAACTTGTTTAGAAAAAAGCTAACTCGCGAGCGCGTCGTCCCGATCATTTCGGCGAGCGTCTCTTGGCTGAGGTTGGCGATCATCTCGTCGGGCCGCTCATCCTGACCGAACTTCGCCTGCAAGAGAAGGATTCGAGCGAGCCGCTTTTCGCTCGAGTTGAAAAGATGATCGATCAAATCTTCTTCGATCCGAATGTTGCGCTTGAGCAGATGCGCGATGAACATTTCGGAGAACTGCGGCATCGAGTGGAGGATTTGGACCATCGCGGTTTTCTCAACTTGGGCGAGCGAGCACTCCGTCATCGCTACGGCCGTCGCGTTTCGCACCGGTTGGCTTCCGAGGCAGCCTTCGCCGAAGAATAAACCGTCGCTCAAAATCGCGATCACCGCTTCCTTCCCGCGCGGTGAGAGGGTCGTTAGCTTGATCGTGCCGTGCAGAACGAAGAAAACGGAACTGGCTTGATCGCCTTGAGCGAAAATCACCCCATCCTTCCGATATCGAGCGACCGCTCGGCCGCCGCCCACGGCTTCGAGGAAAGCCTTAGAGTCGAACGGCATCGAGGTTTCGGGCTGTTTCACTGGTGTCTCCAGCAACGGCGTCCCAGTTTACGAGCGACCTTCTCCGCCGGCCGCGTTCCTCACTGCTGCGTCATGCGTTGAAGCAACGTCGCTTAAGGACCGGGCTCCGTTACCGTGTCACTAAGAAGTGTTACCGCGCCGCTACCAGCGAGCAACCTCCCGTCGATAATCGAGCCCGTCCCGACGGAGATCGATGCCAGCGCCAGCACGTTGCCGCTAAACGTCGAGCCGGTCTTGAGTGTTGCCGAACTGCCGACTTGCCAGAAGACGTTGCACGCGTTGGCAAGATTGATGAGCGTAACCGAGCTGCCGACCGACGTCGTCAACGTCGATGCCATCTGGAAGATGAAAACGCTATTCGGATTACCCTGACCGTCGAGTGTGACGTTCCCGGTAATGGCCAGTGACACGGGCGCCTTATAGAGTCCAGGTGCGAGAACTTTGCCGCCAATATCGCCGGGGGCGGCCATCGGTATCGTGCGGCCGGCCGCGTTATTGTACGCGGTCGTCAAGTCGAGTTGCGCCTGCGCGGCGGTCGGATCGCCGGCGTGAATCGCGCCCCCCGTAACAACACCCGTCCCGGGTCCAAAGCCGGTCACTGCCGTACCAGGACTCACGCCGAGATTTCCGGTGACGAGCGTCGGGCCCGTATTCGTCACGGTCGACCCAGCAAGTACCGCAAAGGTAGCATCGGTGCCGAGCGGCACGCCCTGCCCCGTTATTGCATTTTGGGCGCACGTCACCGCAACCGGTGCTAGCGTCGGGACCGCCGTCGGCGCCGGCGTCGGCACAATTGGAGCACCCGGCGCCGGTGTCGCCGTCGCGGCTGGGCCGGGTGTCGCGCCGGCGACCCCGTGAAAGGCGGGGACGGTGCAATTGCAGTTGCCGCAACCGGAGAGCACCGCGACGGCGGTTACCGCTGCAACCCGGCGTACGTTGGAGAAGTGGAAACGCGCGAGCTCGAACATATCGTGCCTCACCGTCGCCTAGAACTTCACGCCGAGGCCAACGTAGGGACCATCGTGCGTCTGACCGATTGGTGCGTTTCGTTTTGCCGTGTAGTGGTCACCGGTAAAGCCGCCCTGGAGATACACCGGGGAATGTCCCAAGACGAGCGCCAGGCCGACATCAAACTTCACGATCTGGTACTGCTGCTGAAACGCTCTGCCGGCGTTCGGGCTCGCCGGGTTTGTGACCGTGTAATTTCCGCTCGCGACCGGGAAATAGAACGCGGAGCCCGTGAAGCTGAAACCCGGTCGAAGATCGGGGAGCTTTTCGACGCCGAATCCGAAGCCGTTCAGTTGTGGGTAGCCGTAGTTATTGGCGGTCTGAAGATACGCGACGCCGAGGTAGATGCGTGGCTCCGCAACGCGGTACTCCAGACGTCCATCCAGGCTACTTTGTCTCGCGAGGAAGACCGGCGTGAAAGCCGTTCCGCCATCGATCGTCGCGAAGCGAGTGAAGTGGTTGCCGTTCGTATCGACGAGATTGTTGCTCGTCACGTAAGCGTCTTGGCGGTAATCGACCTTCACCGCGAGGCCCGAGTTTCCGAACGCGTAGGCTCCATTCAGCAAGTAGGAGTCGCAATCTTGGCCTGCCGAGAACTCGTTGTAATCCTTCGGCGCGCCAATCGATACTTGGAGAAAATTGGGGTACCGCTGAGCGGCCGCTACGGTCGGAACCGGAGAGGGCGCGGGAGTCGCGACGGGCACGATGACCGGCGGAGCAGGCGGTGGAGGCGGAGGCGGCGCGGGCGTTGGGGGCGGCGGCAGAAAGTAGCGCACGACGACGACGCGCTGAGCGGGGACCCATTGCACGTAGGCGCCCATCGCCTCGGACAGGACGCGCACGGGCACCAGCACGACGCCTTCAAAGACGATCGGAGGTACGTCGAGCGGCCGTGTCTCTCCGTTGATCACCACCTCGTGCTTGCCCACCGTCACTGTTACGCTCGCGCCGGTCTTGCTCGCGCTGATCGTTTGGCCGTCAGGCGACGCGGTGACGGTTGCACCCATCTGTTCGAACATGCTGCGCAAAGGCACGTAGATCTGACCGTCCTTGATCAGCGCGGCGAGCACCCGGCCTCGCTTCAAGAGATCAGGCGTTGCATACACGGTGTGGTCGTCAAAAAGGATCGGGACCTCACCGCCCGGCGGCGTGCCGAACCCGGCGCTGGTCGCTGCGACGGTCGGCGCAGACGCTGAATCCGCATCGGCCGCGGCGCTGCAGCACAGCACGAGCGCAACGAACGCAACGCCGAGTTTCGTGAAAACGGCTGACACCGTTACGGTTTGGAGCCGAGGCGCGACCATGAGCTTTAGACTCTAGTGAACATCCGGCGACAAGTCTGGTCAGAATTGCTCAGGTAAATCACAACGACTAGCCGCTCCGAACTCCTAGGTGCTACCGTCCTTTCACTAACGTAGCGACGACGGAGATCGAACAGCCAGGGGTTCGCCCGCGTTCGGCTAACCGGTCGGGGAACGATGACGTACCGCTTTCAGCGTATGGGCCTCGTGATTTGCGCATGCGCGGCCGTGACGCTCGCGGCGTGTTCGGGCGCAAAATCGACCGGATCGGAAGCGACCGCGTCGCCGGCGGCAACGGATACGCCCGCAGCAAGCCCTTCGGTTTCCGAGACGGCGCCGGCGGGGGAAACGTCACCGGTCGCGGCATCGCCAGGCACCTCGGCATCCCCCGCGGCGAGCGAAGTTCCGACGATTGCGCCCTCACCGTCACCGAACCCGAACTTGTTGGCGGAAAGCAACGGCACGATTCTGCGTTCGTATCCCGCCGGTCTCGAGAATCCGGAGGACGTCGGCGACAGCGCAGCGGGCATCATCGATACGACAAAGCCTCCGTACGTTTTCGTATGGGAGTTGCCGGGGCAAGCCTCCATCTCGTCGTTTACCGTGCATCTTGGGACATTGCCTCAGGGACAAACGGGCGGCGTGACCATCGCAATTTCGACCAGGAGCGCGACCGACGGCTTCGGCAATGTCGGCACGGTCGAGGCGAAGGCCACCGACAACGTCGATCAGACCCTGCCCGAAAGCGTTACGGCGCGTTGGGTGCGCGTGACGCTCGATGACGGCGCGAAGTCGATCCTGCGCGGGGTCGTCGCGAACGGCACGATCATGCCGCGCCCTGCTACGGCACCGGCACCGGACGGCATTTACGTCGAGGCCGTGCCCTACAAACCGGACGACGGAAACTTTGCGCCGGATCCCGGCCCATCGACCGATCCCTGGTACGTGCGCGTCGTTACGGCGCCGGGCGCCGCGGGCGGGCCGCTTGCGATGAGCGCACAGCGATGCTTCGATGGGCATCTCGGTTCGCCGTTTGCCGGCTCCCTCGACGGGCGCGTTTGGAATTGGAAGCGCTCCGACGGCGCCGCCCAGCTGATCGTCAACGATGAGGCAACGCTGATCTCGTCCAGGGACAGCTACTACACGCGCACCAACCGGACGCCGAAGTGGTGCGAGATCGTCGACGGCGGCGGCACGGGGGCCTCAAAGGTCCTGGTACTCGACGCCGGCGACAACGCGCTCTACCCGCTCGACGCCTATGCGAAGGACGCCAAGGCGTTCCACTTCGACCGGTTAGGTCCGGCGAGCTTCACGCCGGCCGATCTCCCACATTACTCCACCGTAATATTTAGCGGTCTTTGCATCGCAACGGATTTCTTTGCGCCCGCCATGACCGATGCGCTCGACAGTTGGATCGCTGCCGGGCACAAACTCATGATCTACGACTCGGACATGTGCAGCAAAACGAGCTACCCGTTCTTGCCCTATCCGTTCATCACGGACAACCCCGGCGCGCGGGGTGCCAAAGGCGACCGTTTGATCGAGGTCGAGAACGATCAGCTCGGGGCGCTCGACCCGGCCGACAAGGCACATTTCTTCGATCCGAAACCATTTGCGACGGGATCCAACCAGCTCGGCGATGCGAATACGGTCACAAGCCAGGATTCGCATTGGTGCGGCCACCTCTTCGGCACCAACGCCAACAACGTCAACGGATTCATGGAGATGTACGCGGCCTACGGCAAGGGGCTGATCATCTACAGCGGCTTCGATCACGATGACGACGATAACCCCTACTACCAGCGCGTCCGGCTGCTCGAGCTGGCGGCAACGCCCGACGGAAACCTGCCGTGTACCGAAAACGTAGCACTCGCCTTTCTGATCGAACCTAATCGTGCCGCGAAGTTTACGCCCGGAAAGGCCGTGACGCTCAAGTTCCCGATGGAATTACTCGCGAATCAGGGCTTCAAGGGGCACGTTACCTTGACGACGTCCGGAGATTTTCGCGGTGCCGTCACTCCCGCGGGCGTTGACGTGAACGGTGGGACCGTCGCGCTCAACATTGCCGTGCGGATTCCGGCGAGTGCAAAACCCGGGCAGTACGCCGTGATCGTGAACGGCAACAGCCCACCCAGTGCGAACGCGCAGGCCACGATCACCTTCGAAGCCTCCGTGCCGATCGTCAAGCAGCTCAAGCTGCAGAAGCGCATCCGCTTGTACGGTATTCACTTCGATGTCGATAGCGCGCATATTCAGCCGCGCTCGGAACCGGTGATCAAGGAAGTTGCGCAGATCATGCGCGACAATCCGGCATGGCGCTTCCGGATCGAAGGCCACACCGACTCGGACGGCGGCGTGGCGCACAACCTCGTGCTCTCGCAACACCGTGCGCAATCGGTCATCGACGATTTGGTGAAGCGCTATCACATCGCGCGCTCGCGCATGGTAGCGCAGGGGTTTGGGCTCTCGCGACCGGTGGCGTCGAACGCGACCGCAGCCGGCAAGGCGCTGAACCGGCGGGTCGAACTCGTTCGTCTGTGAGATGGTCGGTTGAGGCCGAGGGCCAGGGGTTTCGCGGTTTTTGCCCCGGGTACGAGAAACCCATGAGTCAACTCGTTGCACGCTATCCGGTCGCAGCTGCGGTCGCACTCCTCGTCTGCTCGAATGTGTTCATGACGATCGCCTGGTACGGCCACTTGAAAAACACGAAGAGCCCGCTTCTCTTGGCGATCCTTGCGAGCTGGGGAATCGCCTTGCTCGAGTACTGCTTTCAAGTTCCGGGCAATCGAATCGCTTATGGCGCGCTCAGCTTGACGCAGCTAAAGATCTTACAGGAAGTTATCACGCTCGTCGTCTTTACCATTTTCGCGTTCTTTGTCTTCGATCAAACGCCGAAATGGAACTATGCCGTGAGTTATCTCTTCATTGTCGGGGCGGTCTTCTTCGCGTTCAAAGCGTAGCGCTACAGAGCGCGCCGCATCTCGACAACTCCGAAAAGGCCGAGCACGGCGCTCGAGATCGCATCGATGACACGCCTCGTATGCGGACCGATCGCGTGGCGGATCAGCCAAACGGCCGCCGTAAGCACGAGCCACCAAAGCGATGAACCCGCAAACACACCGGCTACGGTAAACAACGCCATTTGCAGCGAGAATCCGGTCGGCGGGGCTAGCACCGTGAAAACGGCCGCAAATGCAATGATCGTCGGCGGGTTGGTCAGCGTCAGTAAGAGGGCGCTGCCGTAAGCGCCTCGCCGCGAACCGGCGACACGTTCCGGCGTGCCCGCTTTCTCCGAGCGTACCAAGAACGTGCGCAGCGCAAGGTAGAGCAGAAATGCACCAGCGCAAAAGTGCAAGGGCCGCTCGTAGCTGAGCATGAAGTGCGCAACACCGACGAGCCCGAGGGCCGCGACGAGCGCATAGGTGCCGTCAGCGGTGGCGATGCCGAGTCCGGTGCTGATTCCGAGCGGCCAGCCTTGCGTCAGCGTGCGACGCATACACAAGAGGCTCATCGGCCCGACCGGCGCCGCCACGGCAACCCCGATCCCTAACGCTTTCAAAAAGGCGAGCAGCATGGCGCGCCATTTTCTGCGGGCGCGGCGGCTCGCCCCTGCCAGCGAATCAGCGGTATTCGTCGTCTCCGACGTGCGCGAACCACGTTGCCTCGTCGCCGTTTTCGGCCGCTTCTTGAACGGCGAGGTGCGTCATGAGATGAGCGGGCGCTGCTCCATGCCAATGACGCTCGCCGGGATCGATATAGATCGTATCTCCGGCCTGCACTTCGTGGACTTCACCACTGCCGCGCCCAACGCGTCCTTTCCCGTGCGTGATGTGTAAGATTTGCCCGAGCGGATGAGCGTGCCACGCAGTGCGGGCCCCCGGTTCAAACGTCACCGAGTGCACGCGTAGGCGCGACGGCGGCTCAGGTACACCGATCTCATCGAGCCAAACAATCCCGGTGAACCACTCAGCCGGGCCGCGTTGCGTTGCCCGGCTGGTCGCCTTGACGACTTTCACGCTTGCGGCTCGATCATCGTAATGAGCGTTTCCTCACCGGCGAGCGGATAGCAAGCGATGAACGTCGCCGCTTGCGTATCCGAGAGATTGTCGAAACGCGCGACGTGCTGACCCGCGGGCTCAAAGAAGCCATCGCCGCTCTGAAGCGTTGTGAGGGGCCCTCCCTCGAGCTGAAACGCTATCTCCCCGTCGACGACGAAGCCGATCGTTCCGCCGGCATGAAAATGCAAACCGGTAGGTTGCCCGGGCTGCAAGGTGACCCGGTGTGCTTCGACTCGATCGATCGACCTCCCGACTGTTACCGTGGCGAGATGTTGCCGTTGGACGCTCGGACGTTTGGACTCCGTGCTCATGAAGGTTTCCTCCGAAGACATGCTTACCCAGAATCGTCGGGGGAATCAGACGCTCGTGCTGTTGGTGCACGCGATGCAGCGCGCTCAGGGTCGTCAGGTCGCGGCGCAGGTCACCGCATAGTTGATGCGGCCAAGGTAACCCGATAACTCCATGCCCGTTTCAGTTGCTCCGTTCGCGCGCGCCGCCGCGACGATATGCCGTGACCTCTGCAGAGGGTTCCACCCTCGGAGCTACCAGCGCATCGGGAATGGGGGCCCCGAAGGTCAACTCTGCCGGCACGACGCCGGCCCACGTTTCAACGCCGAGATCTTCCTCGGCGTCGAGCGGTCCGCCGGCGCGAAATTTGGCCGACGATTCCGCGATGCTGAGCGAAAAGAACGCCGTTGCATCGAGTTCCTTTTGATTCGGCACGCGGGCTTCGCATGAACGTCCGGGAACCACATGTTCGAGCAAGCGCGCGCAGGCATGAAGCTGTTCGTCGTGATCTTCGACGAGCTTGGGCCTCCCGAAGATCACGACCGAGCGATAATTCATCGAATGCCGAAAAGCGCTGCGTGCCAGAACGAGTCCGTCGAGCAGGGTGACCGTCAGACAGACATCGGCCCCGTGCGCGAGCAGTTTGACCCAACGGGCCGCCTTCGATCCGTGGATATAGAGCACGTCGCCGTCGCGAACGTACATCGTGGGGATCACGACCGGCAGCCCGTCTTCGACCAAACCCAAATGCGCAAAGAGAGCTTCGTCGAGTATCGCGGCGATCGCCTCGTGCTCGTATTCCCCGCGTTCCGGATGACGCCGGACGCGCGTGCGACTCGAGACGGGCTCGGAGCGGGCTTGCATCGTGGACATCCTTTTGTTATAGTACAATGTTAAGACAGTGACAATACAATATCGCATTGCCGGCAGTACGTCAACCGAGATCGCTGCGAGCGTCGAACGGGGCGTTGCTTGCGGGCGCCTAAAGCCCGGAGCGCGCCTGCCGACCGTGCGGGCTCTCGCCGCCGGCCTCGTGGTAAGTCCGGGCACCGCCGCCGCCGCGTACCGCGCCCTCCAGGCACGCGGCGTCATTGCTTCCGACGGACGCCGTGGAACGATCGTTCGGCATGCGCCGACCGTCGTAAGAAGCATGGCACGCGCCGAGGTTCCGCCGGGTCTGCGCGATCTTATCGATGGAAATCCCGATCGGACGCTGCTGCCGCCGCTCTCGAGCGCGCTCGATCGGCTTCCACGCGACACGATGATGTATGGCGGTCGAGCGCTCGACGCCGAACTCGAGACGCTCGCCTCAGCTTCGCTTCGCGCCGACGGTGTCCGAGCGCATGAGATCGTGATGGCCAACGGTGCGCTCGATGCGATCGAGCGGGCACTCGGCGTGCAGGTCCGCCCCGGCGACCGCGTTGCGGTCGAAGATCCGGTCTATCCTCCGCACCTCGATCTGCTCGGAGCGATGGGCCTGATCGCGGAACCGGTTGCCATCGACCGCTTCGGGATGCGCCCCGAGCTGCTCGCCCGCGCGCTACAGCGCGGCGCGTGCGCGATCATTGCGACGCCTCGCGCACAAAATCCGACGGGCGCCGCTTTCGATCACGAACGGCAAGCCGCATTGCGCGCGATCCTCGACGAGCACCCGCAGGTTTTCGTGATCGAGGACGACCACGCGTGGCTCGTCGCCGGCGTAGCGTACCGCACGCTTTGCAAGGCACGAGAACGCTGGTTCGTCGTGCGCTCGTTTTCGAAGGCTTTCGGACCGGATTTGCGGGTCGCGTTTGCCTCGGGCGACGCGACGACGATCAGCCGCTTCCGCGGCCGTCAGCAGCTCGGCGCCGGGTGGGTTTCGCACATTTCGCAGTCGATCGCGCGCATGCTCTGGGTCGAACCCGGCACAGAGCGGCTGATCGAACACGCGAGCCGGCTCTACGCGCAGCGCCGAAGTGCGCTCGTCGGCGCCTTCGCCGCAGAGGGAATCGTTGTCGGCGGTGCGAGCGGCTTCGCCTGTTGGGTGCCTGTCTCTGACGAAGCACGCGCCGTTGTCGCGCTCCGTGACGCCGGCTTCGCAGTTGCCCCTGGCCAGCGCTTCCGCATCCACGCGCCACCGGGAATCCGCATTTCAATCGCCAGACTCGACGTCGACGATGCGCCTGCGATCGCACGCACCGTCGCCGCCAGCGAGCGCGCCACCGCCTCAACCCGCTCGACGTAGCTCAGGCCGGAAGCGCGATTGGGCGACCCGTGGCGCCGACTTCCCCGCACGAGCTTGGCTTCTTGTATGATGCGCCGCGCTGCAGTTCTTTGGAATCGCTTCGGCGTTGCACATTACATCGCTCGAGTCGCTGCGGAGCGAGGGCAAGAGCGAAACGCTGAAGGCCGCCGCGTAGTGGCCAGAGGTCTCGCAGATCGTGAACGACTTGAAGATGAACGTCGAGACCCGTTATGTCGAGGATGCGCCGGACGGTGGATGCCGGCGGCGCCAATACGCGAAAGCGTCCTTGATTCTTGGCCCATTGCCGGACAAGCACCGAAAGGCACGCGCTGTCGAGGTAGTCGGCCTTTCGCATGTCGAGCACGACGAGCTTGCCCAGGGCCAGCGCGTTGACTAACAACTCTTCGAAATCAGAACTCGACGAATAGTCGTACTCGCCGACGATCGGGACGATGGTCATCGACTCCGAGGCTAGCTGGGGCGCTAACGGTTCTATTTCTTTTCTCTCTTAACAATCGTAACCGGTTGTGCCGCGCAAAGGAGTTTGTCCGTTTTCTCCTCGAGAATTTCGGGATCATGTAAAATTCTCTTGTTATTCGGTCCTTCACTAGTGTGCACGACAGGGACGTTCAGCCCAGTGCAAGCAAAGCACTCCTACGAAAGCCTTACTTTTTCTATTTGCACGGCACGCAACGGCCGCGGCGATGTCGAGCAACCGGTACGCCCGCTCACACGAGTAAGGAACTTCGCCTGCTGGAACCCGCGACGGTGCGAAAGAGAGATATGGACGATCCACGCTGGAAAGATTGCGACGATTGGTCTAGGGACTTTTGGAACGAGCTTGACCGCAAAGTGGGACTCGCCGGTTTGCCGATTCGAAGCGATCCGCGCTGCCGCTACTACGGGCCGTGGGTTCTTCAGCTGAGCCCCTCCTGTGCTACGTCGACGCGCGGCGTCTACGTGCGCCTAGCCGACGATCTCAGTTCGGACCTGGCAATGGCCGGCATCACCTATCGCGGGATGTACGACCTCGACGATCCGCAAAGCATCGAAGTTGCTACCCTCTACTTTTCCGAACCACTTCGCTCTTACTTTTCGGGTACCACGCGCGTCTCTGCCGCCTAAGGGACGAGTCAGCGCGCTTTGAGCGATCGTAAGAGCGGGCACCTCGTGGGTGTTGCTAGCCGCCCGCAACCCGGGCGAGAGCTTCGGGCCGCCTGCCCCTAGGATGCCGCCGCTCCTGGCGGCGGCCCGGTTCCCGGCATGCCGTGCATGCTGCGGGGGAGCCGCATTGCCGAAGATAGAGTAGAGTGTCTACCCGCCGTCTCTCCTACGTCGACGGACTGCGCGCCGTCGCGGTCCTCTCGGTCATGATATTTCATGCGCGCGTACACGCGCCGGGCGTCGCCCTTGAGGGCTGGGCCAAGGAGTGCTCGCACGGGGTCGATCTGTTTTTCGTGCTCTCGGGCTTCTGCCTCGCGCTACCGACACTTGAAAAACTGCGCCGTGACGGATTCTGCGACTTCGACACGGTCGGATTCGCGCTCAAGCGTGTGCTGCGCATTTTCCCGCCCTACGCGGTCGCGGTCCTACTCGTGACAATCGCGGGTATCTTCTTCATGCGCGCCGGCGTGACGCCGCCCGGCGGGATGCCGAAGTCATTCGATGCGTCCGACGTGGTGCGCAACCTGTTCTTTCTCGATCGCGACGGGGTACTTCTTAATCGTTCCTTCTGGTCACTCGCGGTGGAGTTGCGCTGGTACCTGCTGTTTCCGCTCGCGCTCTTGCTCGCGGGGCGGAACATGCGTGCCTTCGTCTCAACGATCGTGCTGGTCGCGATCGCCTCCGAGTTGACGCGTGCCACCAGTACGGACCTGGGTGTGCTTCCTGCGTTCTTGCTGGGCATTGCCGCGGCATGGGTGCGCGTGCAACACCATTCACTCACTCGCTACGCTCTACCGCTCGGACTCGTTTCCGTCGCATTTGCACTTGCTAACGAGCTGCGCCCGCACTTCCCGATTCAAACGAACGTGGGATGGCACGCGGCAATGTTCTTCTTCGTGATTTTCGCCGGAGCGCAGCCGCTGGTGCAGCGGGTGTTGTCGGCGCCGCCTTTCGTGCGTGTTGGCGTCGCCTCGTACAGCATCTATCTCGTTCACGAACCCATCGTCGCGGCCGTCGTTACGGCCTTGCGGCCGCTCTACGGTGACCCGGTTGCGACCGTCGCGGCGATCGCACTGGGCCTTGCGGCCGGGTTCGTCCTGTGGGCCGTGGTGGAACGGCCGTTGACGCAACCGGAAACGGTCGCCGCCTTCGTCAAGCGCGGCCGCTCACGTGTGCTCGAGTTGCTCGCATTCCTCGGCATCACGCCGAGCTTTCGGCTCGGCCACCCGGCGGAGGCTCCGGCGCTGCGTCCTGCTCTGAGCGGAACAACGGGCGATCTTGCTTCGGACCTCGTACCCGCCGGCACGATCTACCACGGGATGTAAGACCGGCAACTCTCGAGGTTTGCCGTAGCGTTCCGCAGCTAGCCGCTCGCCGCTCCGATCTTCGCTTCGCGTACCAGCGGCAGCTCGATCGCAAAGCGCGTGCCGCAGCCGGGTGCCGTATCGAGCGCGATGGAACCGTTGGCTCGCGAGACGACCCGTTCCACGATCGAGAGGCCGAGGCCCGAACCTTCGATGTCTCTGACGAACTCGCCGCGATAAAAGCGGCGAAACGCATTGTCCCGGTCCATGGCGCTCATGCCCGGACCGTCGTCGCAAATCTCGAGTAACGCTTTACCGTTCTCGATGCGGACACCGACCTCGACCGCACTGCCGCGCGCATATTTCGTCGCGTTCACCAGGAGATTTGCCACCGCTTCTTTCATCGCGCCGGGCTCGCACAGTATGACCGGGCTCGTTCGAATGTCGAGGCGCACGTCGTTACTCTCGCTCAAAAACGGGACTTCGTCGAGCGCCGCCTCGACGATCGAGGCGAGGTTGACGGCCCGAGGCGACGAGACTTGCGGCGAATCCAGCCGGGTGAGCGCGAGCAGCTTGCCGATGAGGTCGCGCATACGCCGGTTCTCGCTTGCGATCGTTTCCAAGGCTTTGACCTGCAGCGCACGATCGATCCCACTACGCAAAAGCTGAACGTATCCGTCGACGACGGTGAGTGGCGTGCGCAATTCGTGCGCGGCGTCGGCAATGAATTGCCGCATCTCGGCTTCCGCTTGCGCCCGCTCACCGAGGGCCCGCGCAACTTGCCGCGTCGCCGCATTGTATGCGAGGGTCAATTCACCATAGTCGCTCCGGCTGAAGTCATCGATCGAACGTTCGGAGAAATCGCCCGACCCGAAGCGATACAGTTCGGTGACGACTTCGCGCAGAGGTGCGAGCGCACGCACCGCGATCCAGCGGCCTGTCACCAGCGCGATCATAACGCAAAGGATGAGCGCGCCGCACACGGCCATGAGCACCAAGGCGGCGATGCGGTCGAGCCGCCCCGCGGACGGAAACACGTCGACGATCGCGTTCGGCAGGGTCAAACGTTCTGAAGGGGTCGAGAAAAGGGCCGCGGTCGCGCGCGGCAGCCACGGGTAACTCGGGTCGCCTTGCTGCGGTTTCCTAAGGCCGGTTTGCGCTGCGGCGCCCGGGCCCGGCCGGTTGTCGCTGAGTGAGCCGCCGCTCCAAAAATCGACCGAAACGGAGTTTCGCTCCTTCACCGACGTGTCGCGTACCGAGATCTCGACGCCGGGGCGGCGCGCGTGTGCAATGATGTAGGCCGCGCGTAACGAGAAGTCCGCATCGGGCGCGCGCGCCGCAATCGCGGGCACGTCGCTTGCGACACTCTCTAAGTCTGCGGCGATCCTGCGATCGATCTCGGAAGCAGCAATCACCACGCCCGCGACGATCAGCGCGAAGAGCAGCGCGAAGGCGAACGTGCCGTACAGCAACGAGGTGCGCTGCAGCAGGCTTTCCATGCGGTCTGGGTCGCTACGCTTTACGCGCACTGTATCCCATGCCGCGGTTCGTGTGAACGAGAGGCGTCGATCCCGGCAGGTCGATCTTCGCCCGAAGATAGCAGATGTACGTGTCAACGTTGGTCGGCGAGACATCACGATCGGCCCACACGCGATCGAGCAGATGATCGCGACTAAAGACGCGGCCGGGGTGACGCATCAGCACGCAGAGCAGCGCGTATTCGCGCGCGGTCAGAGAGATTTCGCGCTCGCCGCGCTGCACCCGGCCCTCGGCGAGATCGACCACGAGGTCGTCGAGCGTAAGATACTGCCGCTCTTGAAGGTGCGGCCGGCGCAGCGCAGCCCGCATCCGCGCCACCAGCTCCGCGATGTCGAACGGCTTCGCCAGATAGTCGTCGGCGCCGCGCTCGATCCCGGTCACGCGTTCGTCGACATCGCCCTTCGCGCTAAGCATGAGGATCGGGGCTTCGCAGTGACGCCGGATGAGGGGCAGCAAGCTGAGGCCGTCGATTCGAGGCAACATGACGTCCAGCAGGACGACATCGGGACTCCAATCTACGATCAACTGAAGGCCGGCCTGTCCGTCCCGCGCCGCGCGCGTTTCGAACCCGTGCTGACGCAGACTAGCCTCGAGCAGCTCACGGATCTGACGCTCGTCGTCGACGATCACCACGCGCGGCTCGGACGGATTCAAAAGATGCATTCCCTCATGGCTCGCCTCTTCTCAAAACGGCTGCGTTCCGACCTTGTCTCGCGATGCGAAAGGGAATCGCCTCACAGTTGCGTGCGGAACTGCTTCTTCAAAGCAAATTCTAAGATTCTGCGCCCTATACTGCGGAAATCCTCGCAGATAGTCAACTGCGCAGTTCGGCCGCGCACAACCGTCCGGTCAGCCACAGTCACAATCGGCTCGGCGATCCCCTCGTCAGCCCGAAGTCGACGCACATAGCTCGTACGTGAAGAAAGCCATTTTACTATGAGTGCTAGACAGAAGTACGGAGTCTACCAGCCATTCATTGCAATCTTAGTGGCCGCTGCATTAATCTCACCATGCGCCGCGGCTCAGCCCGTGCGAGGACGCCATGCGCCGAACAGGGCCGCCGTCCCGCAAGTTAGCCTGCTCAATCAGTTTCGCCCGATCGGCGGCTTTGGCAACAATCTCGTCAATCCGGGGCTCGATGTGCTGGTGGGCAATCCCGAACTCATCATTGCACCCCTCCTGTTCGCTCCAAATACCAATGATGGGTTGATCTCGGCCACAAACGCCCGGACGATTAGCAACGTCATCGGTGGCGGGACCGGTGCGCAAGGACAAACCGGACAGACGACCGACCCGACTCTTTCCGCGTGGCTGTACGTTTTCGGACAGTTCGTCGATCACGACCTCGACCTCGAAGAGACGCCGCAGACCAATGCGGCGATCAACATTACGATCCCGGCCGGTGATCCGGTCTTTTCCGCGGGCACCGTCATCGCGATGAATCGGGACACGCGCAGCAACAAGACCAACACGATCATCAACACGGTTGCCGGCTACCTCGATCTCTCGCAGCTGTATGGTTCAACGCAGGCGGTCGCATCGGCATTGATCAACTCCGACGGGACGCTCACGTCGTCCGACAACGGATTGGCTTTGCCGGTACAAAACGGTTCCTTCGTGACCGGCGATCCGCGCGTCATGGAGAACCCCGAGCTGACCGCCGTGACGACGCTCTTTTTGCGCGAGCATAACTTCTGGGTTGCGACGCTCAAGGCTCAGCATCCCAATTGGAGCGCGGGCCAGCTTTACAACATGGCGAAGGCGATCAACACGGCAGAGTACGAGAACATCGTCTACACCGAGTACCTGCCGGCACTATTAGGAAACGTCTTGGGACCATATCGGGGCTACGATCCGTCGGTCAACTCGCAAGTGACCCAGGAGTTCTCGACTTCCGCGTTTCGCGTTGGCCATTCGCAAGTATCCGACACCCAGGAGGGCCTTGACAACAACGGCAACGCGGTCTTCACCGAGGCACTGGCACAAGGGTTTTTCAACACGCCGGCAACCGATATCTCTAACGGTATCGATCCGCTCCTGCGCTCGCTCGGGTCGGACTTCTCGCAGGCGACCGACCCATATACCGTGGCGGCCCTGCGGAACCTCTTGTTCGCCGGTTTAGTCGGTGGCGACATCGATGAGATCGACCTGATCGCCATCGACATTCAGCGCGAGAGAGATGCGGGCGTCAATACGCTCAATCAGACTCGCCGGGCACTTGGATTGCGACCGTATGGGTCGTTTGCCGAACTAACGCCCGACGCGAATCTGCAGAGCGGCCTGCAGTCGGTCTTCGGCAGCATCGACAACGTCGACCTATTCATCGGGGGCCTAGCAGAACCGCATGCCACGGGCGCAAACGTCGGGCCGACGTTCCAGCTCGTCATCGGCGACCAGTTCCAACGACTGCGCGCCGGCGACCGCTTCTTCTGGCTGAACGAAGGGTTCGACCGGAGTACGGCCTCGACGATTGCGGCCACGACGCTGACAACGCTCATGGAGCGCGATACCAACACCACCGCGAATCTCCAGGCCAACCTGTTCATCGAACGCGCCGTCGTCGGCCCGCAGGTTGCGCCGCACGTCAAGGTTCACGTGCCGCTGCCTTCGATCGACGGGCACCGGCCCAGATAAACGCAAGCCCGTCATCAAGGGAAACGACGGGCCGGCTCACGTCGCGCGCGACGTGGGCCGCTCGTTTATGTCCTCGGGCCGCCGGCATCGTCAAAGTAGCGGCTTGGTGCCGTTCCGGTCACCCGCTTGAACATCGCGGTAAACGCACTCGGGCTTTCATAGCCGAGATCGAGTGCAACCGCGGTAACGCTACTCCCGGAAGCAAGGCGCGAGAGCGCTTCGAGCAGGCACGCCTGTTGCCGCCAAGCGCCGAACGTCAAACCGGTTTGCGCTTGAAAGCGGCGCGCCAAGGTCTTGCTGCCGAGGTTGTATTCCCGCGACCACTGGTCGAGCGAACGAGAGGTGCTCGGGTCACGTTGGAGTGCGCGGCAGATGTTGCGAAGCTGCTCGTCATCACTTGGCATCGGCAATTGCAGCGGCAAGACGCGGAACGCGCGCAGCTCATCGAGGATGAGTCCGATCATTCGCTTTGCCCGAGCATCGGGAGTTCGCTCGAGCGGCAAATCGGCGGCGGACAAGATCAACTCGCGTAAGAGTGTGGAAACGGTAATAACGCAGCAGACGCTCGGGAGGCGGTGGTGCTTGGCGAGGCGCGGCTCGACGTAGAGCGTCCGCATGGCGACGAAGCCGATCGTCCGCGTTGCATGCTCGATGTCGGGCGGCACCCACACGGCACGATGCGGAGGCACGACCCAGGTCCCGGCCGCAGTCTCGATGCGCATCACCCCGGAGATCGCATAGATGAGTTGGCCGCGGCGATGACGGTGGGCGGGGAGCTGGGGTCGCCCGGCCGGAAAATCCTTCGCCATCACGGCGATCGGGAGCCGCGTCGCTTGATAGTCCAAAGCGTTCGTGCTGCGTTTGCTCACTTTGTCCGTTTCGCGATAGATGTTGTCTTATCATCGCGAGTGCGCAGCAGGCGCACGCGTTATGCTTGGCGCTGGAGGCTACCCAGTTGCTGAAAGCGGAGATGAACCGGCGTTCGATGGCGGTACTGGCCGCAGCGCATGTTTGCGATGATGCCAACCAGAGCTTTTTGCCGGCCCTCTTGCCGTTTCTGGTGATCCATCGCGGGCTCGATTTCGCGAGCGCGGCTACGCTGATCTTGGCCGCGAATGCGAGTTCGTCCGTCGTTCAGCCGGCCATCGGCTGGCTTGCGGACAAGCGACCGATGCCGTGGCTGATCGCGCTCGGTGTCTTTCTCGCGGGCGCCGGCGTTGCACTGGTGGGGGTTGCGCCGTCGTATCCCTGGATGCTCGCGGCGGCGTTCATCAGCGGTATCGGCATTGCGACATTTCATCCGGAGGCCGGCCGCTTCGCCAACTTCGTGGCCGGAGATCGCAAAGCGAGCGGCATGCGCTGGTTTGCGGCGGGCGGCAACGCGGGTTTTGCCATCGGTCCGTTGTTCGCGACGATGGCGCTCGCGTTGTTCGGCTTGAGCGGGACGTTACTGGCGGTTATTCCCGTTGCCGCCATTGCAATCGTGGTCGTGCTCGAGCTGCCGCGGCTACGGGGGTTTCATCCATCCAAAACGGCGGCAAAGGCGCCTCTCGCGATCGACAACTGGCCCGCATTCTTGCGGCTGAGCCTTTTTGTGACGGTGCGGTCGATGGCATTCATCGGGCTTGTCGCGTTCGTGCCGCTGTATTTCACGAGCGTGTTACATACGTCGCCGGCGGTCGGATCGATTGCGTTAACGATCCTGCTGGGTGCGGGAGTTCTCGGTACGGTCACCGGTGGGCCGGTCGCGGACCGGGTCGGGCGCAAGCTCGTGCTCATGTGGTCGACCGGCGCTACCGCTCTGCTGGTTCTTTGCTTCACGCTGTTCACGTCCCATGTGACACTGATTCCGCTCGCGTTTCTCGGCACCGCGGCAATCGGCTTTGCACTGGTCGCGTCGCAAGCGTCGTACATCGTGCTCGGTCAAGAGTACTTACCCAACCGCATCGGGCTCGCGTCGGGCGTAACGCTGGGCCTTGCGGTAAGCCTCGGCGGTTTTGCGAGCCCGCTCCTCGGTATGCTGGCCGATGCCCACGGCGTTTCCGCGACCCTCTACGCAATCGCCGTCCTTTGCATGCTCGCGCTCCTTGCAGGCGCCCTCTTGCCGGACGATGCGAGGACGCGCGCCTCGGGGTCCGAATCGATGAACGATGCGGTGGCCTCCGTGGCGCAAGGAACGCTGGTTCGCGCAGCACGGTGAGGATCGTCGCCTTGCTGCGCTGCTGGCCGGGCGTCGCCGCGGCTTCTATATCGATGTCGGTGCTTGGGATCCGACGCAGGACTCCGTTACCAAGCACTTCTACGATCGCGGCTGGCACGGGGTCAATGTGGAGCCGCACCCCGCTTTCCACGCGCAGCTGACGGCCCAGCGCCGACGCGACGTCAATCTGCGGGTTGCGCTCGGCGCGGAGCGTGGAGAGCGCACCCTGACGCTCGTCGGCGCAAGCGGCCTTGCGACATTCGAACCGGCATTCGCGCAGAACGCCGAACGGTGGGTGGCTGCAAACCGGCCGGCACCCGCCGAGGTCTCGCAGATCTCCGTGGAAGTCGTCACCCTCGCAGAGATCTGCAGCAAACACGTGCCCGCCGGGACGGCGATCGACTTTCTCAAGATCGACGTGGAAGGCTGGGAGGGACCGGTACTGCGCGGTGGCGACTGGCAGGCCTACCGGCCGGAAATTCTCGTGATCGAAGCCGTGGCGCCGCTATCCGACGTTCCGGCGTGGGACGGGTGGGACGGCTTCGTTCGCGATCAGGATTATACGTTCGTCGAGTTCGACGGGCTCAACCGTTGGTACCGGCGCGAGCGCTAATGGGCAGGGCTCGCTTCCGCTCGGACCGGGAGCTTCCAGTCCGGCCGGATGAAGTGACACGTGTAGCCGGCCGGGTAGCGTTCGAGGTAGTCTTGATGCTCCGGCTCCGCTTCCCAGAAGTCGCCGGCCGGCGCGACTTCCGTCACGACTTTGCCCGGCCAAAGCCCTGAGGCATTGACGTCGGCGATCGTGTCTTCGGCGACGCGCTTCTGTTCGTCGTTCGTGTAGAAGATGGCCGAACGGTAGCTGAGCCCGCGATCGTTGCCCTGACGGTTCAGCGTCGTCGGGTCGTGGATTTGAAAGAAGAACTCGAGGAGTCTCCGATAGCTGATGATCTTCGGATCGAAGATGATCTCGATCGCTTCAGCATGCGTTCCGTGATGACGATAGGTCGCATTCGGCACGTCGCCGCCCGAATAGCCGACTCTCGTGGAAATTACGCCGGGATAACGGCGCAGCAGATCCTGCACACCCCAAAAACACCCGCCGGCAAGGATTGCGCGTTCACGCTCGTCGCTCATTTCATTACTCCTCGTAATCTGAAACCGGTCTCGGGAAGGTGCGGTTTCGCCCGAGTCGGCGATGGCAGACCGCCACGGCTGCAACCGCGCTCGGGTTGTACGGGGTGGGAGAATCTTCAATAACCATGACACAAGAGACACTGACAGGCTCCGTTCGAGCGGTCGTCCGTACCGTGCGCGGCTTGCCCACGAGCGATGGGGCCGGTGTGCGCCTTACCCGGGTCATCGGCCAGGCCGCTCTGCCTGATCTCGATCCATTCTTGCTGCTCGACGAATTCCGTTCCGACGACGCGAACGACTACATCGCCGGCTTTCCGGAACATCCCCACCGTGGCTTCGAAACCGTAACGTATATGCTCGCCGGCCGGATGCGCCATGGCGATAACGCCGGCAATTCGGGGCTTTTGATCCCGGGCAGCGTGCAGTGGATGACCGCGGGCAGGGGCATCGTCCACTCGGAAATGCCGGAACAGGAAGATGGTCTCATGTGGGGCTTCCAGCTCTGGGTCAACTTGCCGGCCAGCGACAAGATGACGGCGCCGCGCTACCAGGATATCGCTCCGGAACGCATTCCCGAGATTGCTTTCGATGGTGGCCGTCTGCGCGTGATCGCCGGCCGGTTCCGCGACGTCGATGGTCCGGTGCAGGCCGTGCGTACCGAGCCGAGTTATTTCGACGTACGGCTCGACGCGGGACGTTCGTTTTCGACCGACCTGCCCGTTGCGCACAACGCGTTCATCTACGTTTACGAGGGGAATGCGCTTGTCGGAAGCGATGCACGACCTCAGCCGCTCGCGCAGAACGAACTGGGCGTGCTCGGCCGCGGTGACGCCGTCGCCGTGCGAGCCGGTAGCAGCGGGGCGCGCTTCATCGTGCTGGCCGGGCAGCCGCTTGGCGAGCCGGTCGCGCGGTACGGACCCATCGTGATGAACACCCGGGACGAGTTGCAGCAAGCATTCACCGATCTTCGTGAGGGAAACTTCTAATTAGCTGACCCGCAAACGTCGTCATACGCGCCGGGTTAGGCAGCACATGCAACTGCTGCAAGACGATGTGGTGCTCTTGGCCGGTGCCACCGGACGCGTGGGCGGCCCTACGTTGCAAGCGACGCTGCGCGAAGGGGCGCGAGTCGCGCTGTTGACGCGCTCGGCGAAACGCGCCGATGAAACGATTGCACGTTACGGCGACGAGGCGCGGAGCCGAATACTCGTGATCGCCGGCAATCTGCACTCGGCCGCCGACGGCGAGCGCGCGGTGCGCGAGACGGTTGCGCACTTCGGAAGGCTCGACGGCGTCGCAAATCTTTCGGGCAACGGCAAGTTTGTTGCGCTAAGCGAGTCGACACTCGATGACTTTCATTTGAATATCGAAGGCTTCGCGATTACAAACTACAATTTGATCCTGCCGTCGCTACGCCAAATGCTCGCGCAAAGCGCTCGTCCGAATACGCGTAGTCGGGGGCGTCTCGTCACCGTGACGGCGGGCAGTTCGCGAACGCCGCAACCGAACTTCGGTCTGATGGGAGCCGCAAAGGCCGCCGTCAACACCTTCATGCTCGCCGTCGCCCGCGAACACAAGGCCGACGGCATCGTAGCAAACGCGCTCGTGCTCGGTGGCGTCGCGACGGAAGCTGCGAAAGCCTATCTCGACGCCGACAGCTTCGCCGCTGCCTCGACGCCCGAAGAAGTCGGCGATGCGCTCGTCTTCCTGTTGAGCGACAGCGCGAGCGGCATCAACGGCGCCTTGATCGATCATAACGCGCGCGAGGTCGACTGACCCAGACGCTAGCGCATCCAGCGATCGAACCAGCCGACGAGGCGCTGGCTCACATCGTTCTGGTCTGACGTCTTGTAGAAGAGATGCCCTTCGCCCGGGTAGATGACGAGTTGGGTCGGAACCCCCCGCTCGCGTAAGGCGTGCCAGTATTCATACGATTGGGTCACGGGCACTTCGGCATCGCGGTCGCCCGCAACCATCAAGGTCGGCGTGCTCACGTGGGTGATGAAGTTGACCGGCGAAGATTTCGCATAGACCGCGGGGTCGTTGTAGATCGATGACCCGAAGAACGGGGTCATCCACGTATCGATGTCGTTCGTGCCATAGTAACTTAACCAGTCGGAGAGCCCCGCGCCGGAAACCGCAGCGCGAAAGCGGGTCGTTTGCGTGAGCGCCCACATCGTCATGTAACCGCCGTAACTCCAGCCGAAAATGCCCACCCGCTTATCGTCGATCGACACGGTGCGTTCGGCGGCATCCACGCCCGCGAGAATGTCGCGCAGATCGCCGCCACCGAAGTCTTTGACGTTTCCGCGCGTGAACGCTTCACCTTCGCCGTAGCTTCCGCGCGCGTTGGGCTCGAGCACGAAATAACCTTGACTCGCAAGCTCCGCGTCCCATGCGAACGCTCCACTGGGAAAGAGCGGGTAGCTCGCATAGGCGGGACCGCCGTGTACGATCACGACCATCGGATATGCCTTGCCCGGCACGTAGCCGTGCGGGTACAAGAGCCATCCCTGCACCGCGAACGCGCCGCTCTTCCAGCCGATGCTTTGCACGCGGGTAAGGATGTGCGGGAGTTTCACGTTGCCGGCCGTTATTGCACGCCATTTGCCGAGCGGACCGGCGTACACTTCGGGTGCGCGGGTGAACGATTGCCGAATGAGTGCCGACGTCGTTCCGTCGCGCGCAAGGGATATGCCGGAGTCGCCTGGTGCGATACCGTCGAGCAGATTCGCGGCGAGGGTCTCGGCGCCGGCAAAGAGCACGCGGTGCGCATGCGTCTCCGCGTTCAAATGCGCGATGCGCATCTGGCCGCCGGCGAGTTCCGTAAGCACGAGCGACGTGCGCGAGCCATTCCAGGTGAGCGTCGTGACCGATGCGCGCAGCCCACTCGTGATATTGGTCGCGGCACCACCGCCGGCAGCGACGAGGTAGACATCGCCGCCGGTGATGCTCTCATCGCTCATGAGCCCACCGATGTAGGCGATGCGCGTGCCGTCACCCGAGAATCGCGGTGAGGCGATCTGTGTTACGGGGTGAAGGATCTTCTTCGGCGCGCCACTCCGAGCGTCGATGGTGTACAGGTCGGCGATCCACCAGTTGTCGTCGCCCGAACCGTGAGCGCCGGTGGCAACAAAACGCGACCCGTCCGGCGACCAATCGTATTCGTAAATGTACAGATCGGCCGGACCGATCGAGCGCAGAGCCCCGCCGCGCGCGGGCACGAGCGCGAGCCGCTGTTCGTATGACGTCGAACCGATCACGCCGGCGGCCGGTGGCAGCGGGTTGAGCGGCCCGGGCGACATCGGCCCATCCTTCGTAAAGAGAACGGCGATGCGTGTTCCGTCAGGCGACCATTTTGGGCTTGCGAGCGGGCCGTGCACATCGGTCAGTCGCCGCACCGTTCCCGTGTGCGCGTTCGCGACCGCCAGTTGCGCCTGACCGGCTGCATCGGTCGTCAGGAACGCAAGTTGCTTTCCATCCGGCGACCAGGCGAAGTCCCCGTCCGCGCAATCGCTTGCGCAGCCGCGGAACCGCCGCGGCGCCTGCGAGCCCGTAACCACGCCGGCGAAGAGCGCACCGGACGAGCTCCACGCAACGCGCTTCCCGTCGGGCGAGATTGCAACCTGATCGAAACCCCGGGTCGCACCCAAAGCCGCTCGTACTTGCGCGAGCGGAAGGCGTCCGGAGGCGGCGAGTGCCGGCATCGATCCGGCAAGGAGGATGGTCACGCAAAGAACGGCGGTGCACATACGCAAGCGAGTCATCCTGCCCGAATGCCTGCCCGCGCGCCGCGTTTCCTGGCAGCACGATTGCCGTCGTTCATTGCCAGGGTAAGAGCGCTTGCGCGCCGAGAAGCTCGTCACGCGCCGGAGGCGTATGGCGACCAGTTCTTCGACGTGCTCTTTTCGAGCTAGACGCTATGCAGCATCTGCCCGGACGGCACGACTCTTGTAGGTTGCCGGGTAGCGCGTTCCCGCAAACGAAGGACCGATGGCCTCGGAAAATTGCGATGCGGCGCGCTCGATACCATCGAAGTCTTCAAGATCGTACAGCGACCGATAGGTGAGGCCGGAAAAGATGAATCCGGAACTCGGAGCCTCCGTCAGGCGAGCGTAGACGCCATGGCGCGCGATCGTACTCGACGGGCTGAGGTGCAGAACCCACAGCCCGTAGTGACGGCACTGGGTGACACCGGGAACCGGCAAGCCATCGATGCCGACTTTGTTGTCGAGTTCCTTCCAAAAGCGAAGGCACCACTCATCCAACTTCGCCCAGGGTTGCTCTTCCATCTCCCTTGTCTACCCGCCGGCTGACGGATGACACGCCGTTTGTCTCTTGTGTGAGCGTGCTTACCTATTGAACGGTGAAGCTGCCCAGGCTGGCCGGGTGGCAAAAGCTGTTTGTGTTATTAAGGAAGACCGTAATCGAGCTGCCGCTGACGAAGGTTGCGCCCGGGTTGCCGCTCGGTTGAAAGACCGGATTTGCGAACGGAGGGACGGCGTTCGGCGTCGGAAGCGGACTCGGCGGCGAATTAGTTACCTGGTTAAAGAACACGCCGTTGCCGGTCGTATTGTTCATTACGAAGGCGTCAAAGCTGGCCGGCAGCGGACTCGTGCTTCCCAAGATGACGAGCCCGAAGGCGTCGGGAACGGCAGTTGCTCCCGGTGCCGGGTAGACGAGAACGGTTTGCGTTCCGTTCGGCGGCGAACAGGGACCGCGGAAGGTGTTGTTGTTTCCACCGCAACCCGCCAAGCAGAAAGCGACGGCGAGAAGATTGAGACTAACGAAACGAAAAAGTAGCTTCACGTTGATGCTCCTTTGCGGATCTGAAGCTAGCCGTACGACGCGGCCGCTCACTTGCCCCCGCGCACTTTGCGCAGGACCACCTTTCCAATGCAGAAAATAATCGAAAATTAATGTGACTCAGCATCGATTCTTCGCCGCCTGCCTGGGAACCGCGATCGCGCTGCTCGGCACGCCGGCAGGAGCGCAAACCCCGCCGGCCACGGCAACCCAAGTCTCGCCCGCGGCGTATGTCGTGTCGGGATGGCGCGTTGAATGCGCCACCGCAGGCAGCGCGCTCGCGTGCCAGGCGCTCGACCAAGTGACCGCGCGCGCGAATAACGGGGTGATCGCATCCGTCTCGATAACGCTCGCGCCTGATGGGAAGACGCCGTACGTCCTCGTGACGACGCCGCTCGGCGTGGCCGTCGATAGCTCGATTCGCATGACGATGCCGAGCGGCCCGAATCAAACGCTCGCGTTTCTCACCTGCAACGGCAACGGATGTTTCGGGCGCGCGGCGCTAAGCGATTCGATGCTTACCGCCATGCGCTCGACGAATCAGACCCTAACGATCACCTACGACAGCTTAAATGGAAACTTGGTCAAGCAGAGCATCTCGATCACGCTTGCGCTCGACGGTTTCCCCGCGGCTTACAACAAGCTGCACTGAGGGCGCTCTAGCGCGGACCTAGAGTCTCGTTCCGACTTGCAGGTAACCGCCCAGGCTGTGCGATGAGGCTGAGAAGTCGTAGCGTCCGCCGAGCCGGATGTCCAGGCCATTCTTACGCAAAACGGAGAGCGACGGCGCGAGGTCAAAGTGCGTGCGCCCAATCGCGCTCGACATTGCAAACGGCGCGACTCCGGCCGGCGCACCCGCGAGCGTAGCGTTCGAAAACACTTGGTTGTTTCCGACGATTTGCGTCAACGAGAAATCGAGCGACGCGCGCAGCGGTAAAGCGCCGAGGTTGCCGGTGCTTTGGAACGACGCGCCGGATTGGAGTGTCGAGAACGTCTGGGAGTTCGGCGCGATGCGCGCGTTGAAGATGCCGGCGCCGTTCTCGTCGAGCGTTCCCGAGGTCACGCGGGTTGCGCCGAAGTCGACGAACGGGGTGATCGACGTCTTGCCGGTCTGGAGTACGGTGCGCTCGGCCCGCAGGTGCGCCCCCGCATACCAGAGGTTCTGTTTCCCGCTCGCCGTAACGGCCGAGGCCGGATACGCTACGGCGCGCGTTGAGGTGAAGCCCGATGCCCCGCCGACAAGGCTTGCCGAAATCGCCGTGCCGCCCTCACCCACGCGCTTGAGCAGGACGCCGGCGTCGACACCGCTTCCCGAGTACGACGACCCGGCACTATCATCGCCGAGCGCGCTGTCGCCGTAGCGGATCGCAGCACCGAACGACGTGCGGCCGTCGCCGACGGCACGCTGATAGCCCGTGCTAAAACCGGTACCGTGCTGCGTGTAGCCGAGTCCGGCAAAGGTCGCGGACTGCTGGCTAGCGGTTTCGTCGAGCGTACCCCAACTGCAGTTGCCTGTTGCTGCAAAGCCGGTCCGGTCGCGACAACTCAGCATCGCACTCGAGAAATCGAGATTGGAGAGCAGCGCTGCCGAACTGAGCGCCAAACTTCCACTCGGGCTCAGCCGTTCGTAGAAATCCCTCAATTCCGGCAACGTCGGAATCGCGAAAACCAGCTTCATCAGCGTGTTGAAATTCGACGAGCCGCCGGCCAGCGCGATGCGTCCGAGATAGCCGCCGAAGGCAACATCGTCGGCATTGAGCACGCCGCCGCGCGTCGGTCCGTAGTTGACGTCGTAGTCGAGCTGCACGGCGTTCGGGTCGAACGCCAAATTGAACGTCGCAACCGCCGATTTCGGCGGAGCAAGCAGCAGACCGTCGTCCGTTACGCCGCCGGCCGCGGTGATGATGCTCGCCACATGCTGCCCGGGCGCCGGCGCGCTGATGTCGAGGAGATCCAGATCGACCGTTCCCCCGACTTTGGCCGTCCCGCTGACGTTGAAGCTGCTGGTGGTGTCGCTCGCCAGGTTGATCGTGACCAGATAGTTCGAACCCGCTTGCTGGACGAGGTTGCCGCTCAGGTTGGTGTTAGCGACGAAGCCCCCGCCACCGGGGGTCATGAGGCTACTCGAGGCCAGCGTGAGCGTGCCGCTGCCGAAGTCCAGATTCGAACCCGTGACCAGCACGCCGTCGTTCACTAAATCGAGCTTGCTGCCCTCGGTTACGACCGCACCGTAGATGGCTCCGGAATTGTTCAGTACGAGAGTTCCGCCGCTCGCATAGACGGCGACCTGTTGGCCTTGAGCGAAATTGCGATCGGTCATCAAGTCGCCGAGGGCTGCCGTCGAAGACGTGATCATCGTTCCTTCAGTTTGCAAGGTTGCAGCGTAACGTGCGAAATCGAACGGATAGGCAACCGGCGTCGCTGCCGTCGTGATCGTGCCAAGGTTCGTGAGCGTGTTGATGCCGGTACCCAGCATGCGGACCGCAGCGCTGCCGCTCCCGATGCCGCCCTGAACGATGCTACCGGGATCGATCGTCACGTGAATGTTGCCGCTGCCCGCAGCGCCGACGCTCTGCGCCGTTATGCCGTCGGAATTTGCCCCGTACGCCAAAGCCTCACCGTTTACGGTAACATTGACGTCGCCGCCGCTGCCGGTGCCTCCGGCGCTTTGCGCGAAGATTGCATCGGCACCGTTTCCGGTGGTCGCGATGATGCCGGTCTGCGTGACGTTCACGGTTCCCGCGCTGCCGAAGGCGCCGGCGCTCCCCGCGAAGCTTTGTGACGTGCTCGAGGTTGCCCCCGCCAGACCACCACCACCGCCGACGCTCTGCGCGAAGATGCCGTCGGAACCGTTGCCGGTGGTTTGAATGTCGCCCGTGTCATTTACCGTCACGTTGCCACCGTTGCCGCCACCGCCGCCGGCCGCCGTCAACGCCGAGCCGGACCCGATCGTCGTCTTGCTGATGCCGAAGTCGAGGTCGCCCGCAATGCCGCCTCCGCCGCCGACGCTTTGCGCGAGAATGCCGAATGCACCGTTGCCTTCGGTTTCGATCTTCCCGGCTGCATCGTCGATCGTCACGGTGACGTCACCGCCATTACCGCCGGCGCCATCCGATCCGCCGAGGACGATTACGCCCTTGCCGCCGATCACACCCGCGCCCGCTTCGCCGCCGCCGCCGCCGATGCTCTGCGCCAGTACGCCGTGCGAGCCGTCGCCCATCGTCAGGATCGCACCGCTGTCGGTAACGTTGACGGTGCTCCCGCTACCTTGGCTGGCGCTGCGGCCACCGACGGCGAGCAGCCAGTTCTGCAGGTTGCTACCGCCGGTCGTGTGATCGTCGCCGGCAACTCCGCCGCCGCCGCCGATGCTCTGTGCGACGATCGCGCTCGAATCTTCGCCGCCCGTCTGGATGATGCCGGAGTTGACAACCTTCACCGCGCCGCCATCGTTGCTCTGGCCGGCACCGGCGCCGCCGACGCCGACGATCAGTCCGGTCTGTTGCGCCGAGCAGCCGGCCGACGACGTGCTGCAATCCGCCGGATTTCCGGCGATCGAATGGGCGGAGCCACCGTCACCACCGCCGCCGCCGATACTCTGCGCGAGAATACCGTCGGAAGCATCGCCGAAGGTTACGATCGGGCCGGCGCTATGAAGAACGTGCACGACACCGCCGGTATTCGCGATGCCGCTTCCGCCGCCGACGACTGTCAGAACGCGGTACGTCGCCGCCGCCTGACCATCGCCGAGCGTCGCCGTCCCAAAGACATCGAGGTTGGCATTGCCGCCGCCGCCGCCGATGCTCTGCGCCTCGATGCCGTTCGCGCCGCCGCCCATCGTTATGACCGTTCCCTCGTCCTGCAATCGCACCAGGCCGCCGCTGCCGGCGGAACTCGTAGCGCCGCCACTGACACCGCCCGAGCCGCCCAGTTGCTCGCGCATCAGGCCGGTCGCGGGGGTCGAGGCCGGCGCTCCCAAACCGATTGCGAGGCCACCGTTGCCGCCGCCGCCACCGATGCTTTGCGCGAGGATACCATCGGCGAACTCGCCTTGCGTCACGCCGTTGACGACGTCGCCCGTCATCACCTTGCCTTGATTGACGACAACGACCTCGGCGCCGTCGCCGCTCACGTTACCGGTGCCTCCGACGAGTTCTTCGGCATCGTGCGGCGCGCCGCTCGAGAACGAGCCGGCAAAAGCCAGATCGCTGTTGCCGCCGCCGCCGCCGATGCTCTGCGCAACGATCGCCGATGACCCGTCGCCGAACGTTTCAACCTTGGCGAGATTCACGACCACGACGGCGCCGGCGCCGTCCCGCACACCGCCGTCGGCCCCGACATCGACGAGCAGTTGCGGCGTCGTACTGCCAGTTTCGAGCGTCCCGGTCGCGGTGAATCCGTCGTTACCGCCACCGCCGCCGATGCTTTGCGCGAGCAATCCAAGCGCGTCGTAACCGCCCGTTTCGATGCGAGCAGAATTTGCGACGCCGACGTCGCCGCCGAGACTTGCAACCGCAGCCGTCCCGCCGGAACCAATCGCGAGCGTAGTCGCTCCGGAGCTGCCGAGCGCGAGATTCAAACTTTCATCTGCGTTGCCGCCGCCGCCACCGATGCTCTGCGCGGTGAGGCCTGCACTGCCCGCCCCTTCGGTCACGATGGCGCCGGTGTTTACGGCAAAGACCACACCGCCGTTCGATCCAACGTCATCACTGCCGCCCGTATCGACCAGGGCGAACGCCTTGTTCGTCAGGTCGATACTGATCGCGCCGTCGAATCCGCCGGTGCCGCCGCCGCCGCCGATGCTCTGCGCAAGCAGCGCATCCGAATCGAGGCCCATCGTTCCAAGATCGCCGTGATTGGTAATGCGAATGTCGCCGCCGGTTCCGCCGGAAATGTCGTCGCCGCCGAACAGTGAGGTCAAACCCAAGCCGCCCGCCGCGACCGAGCCGGCGACTCGAATCGCGCCGTCGCCGCCGCCGCCGCCGATGCTCTGTGCCACGAGCGCGGCCGACGCATTGCCGAGCGTAACGACGGTCGCCGCATTCTGCGCGACGATCCTGCCGCCGTCGACGCCGAGCGTCTGGGCGCCGGTTCCGATGCCGCCCGCATGATAGGCGAGCGTCGTGCCTGCGCCGACATTGCCGCCGACCGCAATCGTTCCGGCACCGCCGCCGCCGCCGATGCTTTGAAGCTGCACTCCGTCCGCGTGGAAACCGCTGGTTTCCACATCGCCCGTCGCCTCATTGGCGAACAAGATCGCACCACCGCCGCCCTGAACGTCGAAGCCGCCGAGGGCGATGCCGAACGCACCTTTTCCACTGTAGTTTCCACCGACGAAGAGTGCACCGGTGCCGCCTCCGCCGCCGATGCTCTGCGCGAGCATGGCGCCCGAGGCCGCCTTCGCGGTAACGATGATGCCGGAATTCACGAGCGCGATGCCGCCACCGCTGCCGCTCCCGCAACGCTGATCCGCGGCGAGGTTCGCAAGGCACGACGACCCGGCCGTGCCGATGGCTAGGCCGCCGTTCGAACTCGACGTCAGGTTACCGGCAACGATGAAACCGCCGACCCCGCCGCCGTCGCCGATCGACTGCGCCGCTATTCCGACGGCAGCCTTACCGGCCGTGGTCAACTGCTTCGTATTGAGCACGCCGGCCACGCCGCCGTTGCCGCCGAGACCGAGCGTGTCGCCGATGTGCAGGGCCGCGCTCACCTGCGCATTCGAGGCTCCGCTGACGTCGACGCTGCCGGAACCACCGCCGCCGCCGATCGTCTGCGCCAGAATGTCGTCGGAGAACGCGCCACCCGTCGCGATCGAACTAAAGTTCAGGACCGTAGCATTGCCGCCGCTGCCGACACCGCCCGCGGTTCCACCGACGCCGAGACCAATCAGCGGGGTTGAGACCGTGGGACCACCGATTCCGAGGCCGCCGTCACCGCCGCCGCCCCCGATGCTTTGCGCAAGGATTCCGTCGGAGTTGAAGCCCTGCGTGATCAGGGACGTTGCCGCACCCTTGAGGTTCCCGCTCAATACAAAGACGTTGCCGCCGAAGCCGCCCGCTCCGCCATCGCCGCCGAAACTCAGCACCAGTCCGCCGCTAAAACTTCCATCGATGGCAAAGGCGCCGTCGCCGCCGCCGCCGCCGATCGATTGAGCGGCAATTGCCGCTGCGTCGTCACCGGTAGTCACGATCACTTTTGCAACGTTTGCGACCCCGACATCGCCGCCGCTTCCGCTATCTCCGCCGGACCCGCCGAAGCTCAAGTCCTTGCTCTTGCCCTGCGAAACGGTCGCATCGATGCTGAATCCGCCGTCGCCGCCACCGCCGCCGATGCTCTCTGCCAGAATTCCGTTCGAACCCGTTGCCTTGGTCCCGATTGCGCCGGCGTTGACGATCGTTACGTCGCCGCCGTCGTTTCCTTGACCGCCGTTTCCACCGAAAGCCATGTTGCTTTGCAGCCCGAACGACACGGTTCCGTCGATCGCAAAAGCCCCGTCGCCGCCGCCGCCGCCGATGCTCTGTCCCGCGATACCGTCGGAAAACGCACCCTTGGTGATGATCACGCTCGAGTTGCCGACTTGGACCTGGCCACCGGTGCCCCCGTTTCCGCCCGCTCCGCCAAGCGTTAGGCCGGTGCCATAACTGGTCGAAACGTCCGCCGCGATGGCAAATCCGCCGTCGCCGCCACCGCCGCCGATCGATTGCGCGAGCACACCGTCGGAATTGATGCCGCTGGTTTCCATGCCGGGAGCGATCGAGGTGACGGTTACCGATTCACCGTTGCCACCCGCTCCGCCGTCGTTGCCGAGCGTGAGGTCAAGCCCGCTGAGACTCGAGCCTGCGCTCGCAACGTTGCCGGCGATGTTGAATCCGGCATCGCCTCCGCCGCCGCCGATGCTCTGCGCGACGACGTCGCTTGCGTTGTTCCCTTCGGTGACGACGATCGCCGTGTTCTGCAAGTTGACGCGGCCGCCGCTGCCGCCGCCCGAATTGGTGGAACCTTCGCCGAGGCCGAGGTTGCCGCGCAATTGCGTCGCGAAACTGAAGCCGCCGTACCCGCCGCCGCCGCCGATCGACTGCGCGACCACCCCGTTCGCATTGTTTCCGCGCGTCAAGATCAGGCCGTGGTTGACCAGTGAAACGGTCTCACCGTTGCCGCCGGACCCGCCGCTGCCGAATCCAAACCCGCCGGCGACGCTGAAACCATTGCTATCAGCGGCGACCTTCGCGTCAACGTTGAAGCCGGCCGAGCCGCCGCCGCCGCCGATCGACTGAACGAGAATGGCATTCGACGACGCGCCGCGGGTCGCAATATTTGAGTAGTTGAGTAACGTCGTGCCGCGCTCGCCACCGCCGGCGTTATTGCCCGTTCCGCCGGAGCCGCCCACCGAAAGGCCAAAGTCCGAGCCTTCGGAGGCAAGGCCCTCGACGCTGAATGCACCGCTGCCGCCGCCGCCGCCGATCGACTGCTCGAGGATACCGTCGGATTCCGCACCGGTCGTGACGATGAAGGTCGTCGTGTTGGCCGCACCGCTCTGAACGTTCGCAACGCCGCCGACACCGCCGCTGCCGCCGTTACCGCCAAGCGACAAGCCGATCGCGCGACTTCCTAAGCTGCCGCCGCCCGTGATGCTGAATCCGCCTGCGCCGCCACCGCCACCCACGCCTTGGGCGAGAATGCCGTCAGAAAGGTCGCCCGTCGTTTCGAGCAAGGCGCTCGAATTTTGGACGAGCACCGTACCGGCTCGGCCGCCTGTCCCGCCGCCGCCACCAAAGCTCAGCGACGCGTTGTTGTCGCCCGACAGCGAACCCGCGACGCTGAAGCCGCCGTCGCCGCCGCCGCCGCCGATACTTTGCGCGACCAGCGCACTCGAGGACGTTCCGCTCGTGTCGACCGGCGTGCTGCTGATCAACTCAACGTCGCCGCCCTTTCCACCGCCGCCACCCGTGCCGCCGAACGCCTCGTCGATGGTAAGGCCGCCGCTGATGCCGCCGCCGATTGCAAACCCGCCCGAGCCGCCGCCGCCGCCGACGCTCTGCGCCAGGATGCCGTTTGCGTTGTTGCCCGTCGTGCGAACGAGTGCCGTCGCGGGGCCACCGCTCAGAAGATCGACGAAACCGCCGTCGCCGCCGACTTGGGCGGACCCGCCGAAACCGACGTTGAGCGTTCCCTTTGCCGTGATGCCGCCCTGAATGGCGAAACCGCCGTTACCGCCGCCGCCCCCCAAGCTTTGGGCCTCGAGAGCGTTTGCGTTTGCACCCTGGGTGAAGAGCAGCGCCGACGTATTGAGAACGCGCACGGTGCCGCCGTCGCCGCCCGCAGCACCATCGCCGCCGAAACTAAACTCAGCGCCGCGATTCAAGGTGGCTGCGCCCGCGATGCTAAACCCGCCGTTGCCGCCGCCGCCGCCGGCGCTCTGCGCGAGAACGGCGTCGGCAGACTGACCCTTGGTTGCGATCTCGCCCGCGTTTGCGACGATCACATCACCGCCGTCGTTGCCGCCGGACGCATCGCCGCCGAAAGACGTGTTGGCCGCCAACCCGACGCTGCCGCTGCCCGAGATTGCGAAGCCGCCGTTGCCGCCGCCGCCGCCGATCGATTGCGCGAAAATCCCGTCCGAGAGATTACCGGTCGTGACGATCGTCGAGCGATTGGCGATCCCCGCGACACCGCCGGTACCGGCGCCGCCGCCTTCACCGCCCAGGCTGAATCCGACGGTGTAGCCCGTGGTGATCGCGCCTGCGATCGCGAAACCGCCGGTGCCGCCGCCGCCGCCGATCGATTGCGCGAGCAGTCCGTCCGATTGCGCGCCGCTCGTTCCGATGCCGGCGCCGGCGTCGCTGACAAGAATCGCAGAGCCTCCGTTACCGCCGCCGCCGCCCACGCCGCCAAGTGCGAGATCGAGCGGACCACCCCCGAGCGACAGCCCGCCGCCTACACTCCAACCGCCGGTGCCGCCGCCGCCGCCGATCGACTGTGCGGCGACCCCCACCGAAGAGTTGCCGGTCGTGATGACATCGGTATTCGAGAAAATCAGAACGGCGCCACCGTTTCCGGCTCCCTCACCGTGCCCGCCGATCGACTGCGAAACGCCGTGCGCGTTACTGATCGTGCCGGCGATGGAGAAGCCGCCCTCGCCGCCGCCGCCGCCGACGCTTTGGCCCAGAATGCCGTCGGCTTGATTGCCGGCCGTACCGACGAAGTTCGGGGCGCCCTTGAGCGGTCCGTCGAAGATCGTCACGCGTCCGCCGTCACCGCCGCCGCCGCCGCGACCGCCAAGACTGTTCGCGGTGCCGTTGCTGCCGATGACGAGCGCACCACCGATGCTGAAGCCGCCGGTGCCGCCGCCGCCGCCGATCGATTCGGCGTACACGCCCGTCGATTGCGAGCCGAGCGTCACGATTGCCTCGGCGGCGTTATCAACGACAACGAGGCCGCCCGTGCCGGCTGCGCCCCCGAGGCCGCCGATCGATTGATCCGTGGCTTTGCCGCTCGAGAACGTACCGGAGACGCTAAACCCGCCGCCGCCGCCACCGCCGCCGATCGATTCAGCCGCGATGCCGTCGGATTGACTTCCCTTCGTGAAGATCGTGGCCCGGTTGAACACGCCGACGGTGCCGCCGGTAGAACCGGTGCCGCCGAGTCCGCCGATCGAGGAGATAACCGTCGAGCCGTTGTTGATCGATCCGCCGACGCTGAAGCCGCCGCTGCCGCCGCTGCCGCCGGTCGACTGCGCCAGGATGCCGTCCGACTGATTTCCGAGGGTGAAGATCGTCGGCGCGTTCGCGGCCGTCGCTGCGTTGAGATCGATGACGGTTACGCTACCCGCGCTCGCGCCTGTTCCGGCGACACCGCCGACGGTGAAGCCCTGCGCGTTGCTATTGGTGACGTTACCGGTAACGCTGAAACCGCCGCTACCACCGCCGCCGCCGACCGATTGGGCGACGATCGCGCTCGAGTCGTTGCCCGCGGTTCCGATGACGCCGACGCTGGTCACGGCGACGTTGCCGCCCGTGCCGCCGTCGCCACCTTCGCCGCCGATACTCATCGGCGAACTGGACGACAGTGACAGAGCGCCACCGACACTGAAGCCGCCGCTGCCGCCGCCGCCGCCGACCGACTGCGCGAGAATACCGTCCGAATCATTTGACTTCGTGCCGATGTCGCCGAGAGCGTTCACGGTGGCCGTGTTGCCGCTGCCGGCATCGCCGCCGGTTCCACCGAGGCTCAGGTTGGCGCTCGTCAGGAGCGTCACCGATCCGGCGACACTGAAGCCGCCGCTGCCGCCGCCGCCGCCGATGCTTTGCGCATAGATTCCGTTCGATTGCACGCCGGTCGTAATGATCGTTCCGCCGAATTGGCCGGCGCTGAAGCTGCCGAAATTGACGGTCGCGGTATTGGCGTCAGCACCGTTTTCGCCTTGACCGCCGATGCTGAGCGAGCCGCTCACGAGCGGGCTCACGCCGCCCGCAATACTGATGCCGCCGTTGCCACCGTTGCCGCCGACCGATTGCGCGTGGATCCCGTTCGATTGCGCGCCGCCGGTCATAATGTTGCCGAAGTCGTCGACCTCAACCGTGCCCGAGGTCGCGCCTTTTCCGCCGCTGCCGCCGAGACTCATCTGCATCGTCGCGCCGCCCGCTACGCCGCCCGCAATGCTGAAGTTGCCGTTGCCGCCGTTGCCACCGATCGATTCCGCAAAGATGCCGTCCGACTGCGAACCGGTCGTCGTGATCGTGGTCAATTGCGTTGCGGTCCCGTTCTCAACGGTTACGTCGCCGGCGCTGGAACCGTCGCCGCCCGAGCCACCGATTCCGAGCTGCAGCGCCACGGAACCCGTTATGCCGCCGGCCACGTTCAAGCCGGCTTTGCCGCCGCCGCCGCCTTGGGAAATGGCGTAGATCCCGTCGGCGCCGTTGCCGGTCGTAGTGAGCGCGCCGAGATTGCTGACGGTGACGAAGCTGCCCTGAGATCCCATGCCACCGCTGCCGCCAACCGACATGTCGAGGGACGGCGTGAGCCCGACGTCGAGACCGCCTGCAACGCTGAAGCCGCCGTTGCCGCCGGTACCGCCCTGGCTCTGCGCGTAGATCGCGTTCGCGTGCGCTCCGCCCGTGGTTATCGTTCCGAAGTTTTCGACCGTGACACCGCCGCCGATGCCGGCGTTGCCGCCTGAACCGCCGATCGCGAGATTGGCGGTTCCGATCGGCGGCGTGAGGAAAGTCGTCACGCTCCCCGACACGCTGAGGCCACCGGCGCCGCCGCCGCCGCCTTGCGACTGCGCATTGATGCCGTCGGCCGAGTCGCCCGTCGTCGTGATGTTGTCGGCGGCTTCAACGAATACAAAACCGGCCGAACCGCCGTCGCCGCCGCTACCGCCGAGGCTCGCGTCGAGCGAGACCGTCGCAAGCGCACTGCCGGCAAAACTCATGCCGCCCGTGCCGCCGCTCCCGCCGGAACTCTGCGCGTTCACGCCGTCGGAACGGTCCCCGAAGGTCATGATCGTTCCGATCTTCGGCGGGCATTGGCGCCCGACGGTCGGGTTATTGTCGCCGCAGCTGCCGAGCCCGGCCGAAGTCACGACGTTTACGCCCTGGCTCATTCCGCCCGTTCCGCCGCTGCCGCCGAGACTCAAACTCGCGGAGACGCCGGCGGAGACACCGCCCGCCGCACTGAATGCGGCCGAGCCGCCGCCGCCGCCGTTGCTTTGCGCCGAGATCGCCGATGAATCGTTCCCGGTCGTCATGATGCCGCCGGTGTTGGTGACAGATACGAAACCGCCGCTGCCGCCCGCGCCGCCGGCCCCTCCGACCCCGAGATCGAGCGATGCGCCGAGCGACAAGCCACCTGCCACATCGAAGCCGCCCTTGCCGCCGCCCCCGCCGATCGATTGGGCCAGGATGCCGTCCGAGTCGTCGCCGTTGGTCATCAGCACGCCCGTGCTGTTGACGGTGACGGTTTGAGCGGTGCCGCCGCGGCCGGCGCTGCCGCCCACGCCGACGCTGATCGGAATTCCAAGCGCGGCGCCGCCGGCGATGCTGAAGCCACCGTTGCCGCCCCCGTGCGCGATGCTCTGGGCGAGGATCGCATCGGCGCCGTCAGCCTTGTTCGGGCCGGCGCCGGTCGTAATGTTTCCAAAGTTCGTGACGGTTACGATGCCCGCGCTGCTTCCCGCCCCGCCGGAGCCGCCGATTGCCAAATCGAGCGTTCCCGCCAAACCCGTACTCGCACCGACGCTGAAGCCGCCGTTGCCGCCGCCGCCCCCGACGCTTTGCGCTTCGATGCCGGTCGACTGCGCGCCGAGCGTGGTGATGTCGGCGTTCGTGCTCTTCGTCCCGTTGTTCACCGTGACGTTGCCGCCGGTACCGCCGCTTCCGCCGCCGCCGCCGACGCTAACGTCGAAGGCGCCGACGCCGCTGACGTCGCCCGCGATGCTGAAGCCGCCGTTACCGCCGCCGCCGGCTACGCTCTGCGCGAACAGGCCCACCGCATCGCTACCCATCGTCCCGATCATCCCGTGATTGGTCGCGATCACCGTGCCGCCCGTGCCGCCGCTGCCGCCGCCGCCGCCGATGCTGACGCCGGCGCCCGGGCCGACGCTCAAGCCCACGCTGGCGCTGAAGGCTCCGTTGCCGCCGCCACCTGCGACGCTCTGCGCGAGAAAGGCGTCGGACTTGTCGCCGACGGTGATCAACGTGCCCTCATTCGTGAGCGTCACGTTTCCGCCGTTGCCGCCGCCACCGCCGCTGCCGCCGAGGCTCATGCCGAGGTGCGTTCCGAGCGCAACGCCGCCGCTCACGCTCATGCCGCCCTGGCCGCCGCCGCCGCCGACGCTCTGCGCTTCAAGCGCATCGGCGGACGCCTTCATCGTCGTGATCGTGCCGCCGTTGGTCAGGCTGACGTTTCCGCCGTTGCCGGCGGCTCCGCCGCTACCGCCGAATGAGAAGCCGCTGGCTGCTCCGATGCTGACGTTGCCGGCAACGCTGAAGTTGCCGACGCCGCCGCCGCCGCCCACGCTTTGCGCGAAAATGCCCTCGGAGCTCGTGCCGAAGGTTTGAATCGTTGCGTCGTTCTTGACGGTGACGGTGGCGCCGTTGCCGGCCGTGCCGCCGGAACCGCCCACCGAAATGCCGGTGCTATCGGCCAGTCCGAGTCCCGCGGCGACCGAGAAGCCGCCCGAACCGCCACCGCCGCCGACGCTCTGAGCGAAGATCCCGTTCGCGCTCGAACCGTTGGTCGTGATCATCGTTCCGAAGTCATTGGGGTGCGCCGGGTCGCCGTTGGTGACTTCTACCGTGCTACCGCTTCCGCCGGCACCGCCTTGGCCGCCGACCGCGAGGCTCGTCGAGGTGATGCCGACGCTCGTCGAAACGGCGAAGCCGCCGTTTCCGCCGCCGCCGCCGATGCTCTGAGCTTGAATTCCGTTCGAACGATCGCCGTTCGTCGTGATCGTTCCGCCGTTCGAAACAACGGAGGTGTTGCTGCCCGGGCTCCCTATTCCGGCCGAACCGCCGATCGCCGCGCTGAGAATTGCGCCGACCGCAACCGCGCCGCCGCCGTTTCCGCCGCCGCCGCCGATCGACTGCGCGAAGATCGCGTCCGAGTCGGAGGCGTTGGTGACGAGGGTGCCGCCCACATTCACAACGGTGACGATGCCGCCTTGGCCGCCGCCACCACCGCTGCCGCCGACGCTAAAGAGTCCGCCGGAACCACCGCCGTTGCCGCCGCCACCGCCGACGCTCTGCGCGAGGATGTCTTGAGTTCCGAACTCGACGGCATTCGTCGTCGCGCTGAGCGACTGCGCTGAATTCGTCATGATGTTGCCGGTGTTGACGACGATAACGTTCCCGCCATTGCTCGTGGCGCTGCCCTGCCCGCCAAGTGCCAAGAAAACCGCCCCGGCAGTGCCGCCGTCGCCGCCGCCGCCACCGACGCTCTGCGCGAGAATTCCCTTCGCGGCGGCACCCGACGTGGTGATGGTCGCGCCGTTCTCGACGATGACGGTGCCGCCGGCACCGCCGGGCGCCCCGGCTCCCCCAGCTCCGAACAGTGATGCGGAAATACCGCCCGCCCCGCCGCCGGCCCCGAGACTCTGCGCCAGGATGCCGACCGCGCCATCGCCCACCGTCGTGATGACCGAATCGAACGACGTGTTGACCTGCACGGTGCTCGCGGAACCGCCGTTGCTTCCGTCGCCGCCGGAAGTAACGGGACTGACTCCGGCGCCGCCCTTTCCGCCGAACCCTCCGACGCTCTGCGCTAGAATGCCGTCGGCATTGGCCCCGTAGGTGAGAATCGTGCCGGGTTGGCCGCCAGCCGCAAGCCCAAGGTTGACCGTAACCGTTCCCGCCGACTGACTTGGGCCGCCCCCGCCGCCGCCGCCGAAAATACCGCCCACGCCGAGGCCGCCTTCGCCGCCGCCGCCACCCAAGCTCTCGGCGAGAATACCGTACGACCCTTGCCCGATCGTCGTGATCGAATCAAAGGCGTTGACCGTTACGTTGCCGCCCGCACCGCCTGCACCACCGTCACCGCCGCCGAACAGCGAACCGAACGCAGAACCGCCCTTCCCGCCGATTCCGCCCGCACTCTCGACCCATATTCCGGGCGTTTGATCGAGCGACGTCGCAAGGTTGAGAGCGGACCCGACCGTGATATCAAGCGTGCCGCCGCTGCCACCCGAGCCGCCGTCGGCGCCGCCTCCGAAGGCGTAACCGCCGACGCTTCCGCCGCTGCCGCCGGTACCTCCGACCGACTGGAAGAAGACTGCAGCCGGCGCGCTCGGCAGTTCGATTGCTTGATTGCCGGGAAGCAGCGGCAATAAGATCGTGTCGTTGCCGCCGGAGCCGCCCGACCCGCCGGAGCCCGGCGGGATAATGACGCCGCCGTCGCTGCCGTTTCCGCCGTTTCCGCCGTTTAAAATCGTTTGGACTGGCGGGATGAGCGTCGGCGGACTCGAGGTGCACGTGATGACGAACGGCGGGCCCGTAACCGTGCAGGGATTCGGCGTGGCGAGTGCCGCCCGCGAGCAGAAACCGCTAAGGAACCCGGCAAATACAAGTAGCCGGATCGCATGAATTACGCCGGCCCGTGTAGCGTCGTGTTCCGGAGGGTGATCGCGCAAAACGGACTTGCTCCCGAGGGGGCTAGCGAGTCGTTTTTGGATGCTACTCTTTCTTCACTTGTTCCGCAAGTCAGGCTTGCGGCGGCTGCTCTTAGCGCACCGAGAAACGCTCGGCCGCGCGAGCCTTTGCCTTCTTCGCTTCTTCTTCGCGGCTCTTCGGCGGCGCATTCGTTTCGAGTGTACGCAAGAGCGAGCTAGCGATCCCGGCAATCCCGGCGACGGCAGCCTCGAAGGTAGCCTCGTTCGTTTTAGACGGCTTCGCAAAGCCGCTAATCTTTCTCACAAACTGAAGCGAAGCGGCCCGCACCTCGTCGCTCGTGACGGGCGGCTCGAAGTTATACAGCGTCTTGATGTTCCGGCACATGGCGAAGTCTTACACCGTCGCGCGTCAGGGTCCCGGCGGCTCCGGCGCGACCGGTACATGGCGCGCACCCTCGCGGACCGGCGAGAGCCAAACGAGAAGTCCTCTCAAGTGGGTAGAGCAAAGGGAACGCATTTGGCGCGAGGGCACACGATAAGAGCGAGCTCTAACAGAACCGAATGTTGTTCGACGAAAGGTCGCCGGAAATGAGACCAGCGAGATTCGCTTTCCCTATCACTTTCGCGCTACTGCTTCTGAGCGCATTCGGTACGAAGGCCGGCGCGAACACGACGGTCGCGAGCGGCCCCGAAAGCGGCGCGCTGCCGGCCGGTACCAAGATCAGCTTTCATCTTACGAGGGCGCTCGGGTCCGGCAGTTCGAAGACGGGCGAACCTTTTCAGTTCGTGCTGATCGATCCGATCGTGGTGAACGCCGCGACGACGCTCAAGAGCGGCACGATCGGCTACGGAACGGTGTACTTGTCGGGTCATGCCGGAACTTCCGGGCACGAAGGCGACCTGACGCTGCGGATCGATTCGCTTCCGACGGAGGACGGCCGGGAACTGGCGTTTTCGGATCAACGCCTCTCGATCAACGGACGCAATCGCAAGATCATGTCGGGCGTCCTCGGGTTCATCCCCTACGTCGGCATCGGCGCGATGTTCATCCGCGGGGCCGACATACGGATCGATCCGAGCACCCCGATCGAGACCGTCTTAGTGCGCCCGGCAGTCCTACGCGACAAACCGGTCGCGGCGCCGTCCCCGGCGCCCTCGCCGGGTTAGCGCCCATCGCATCGACGCGCGCCGCGCCGGCCGGTACCGTTACGCGGGGCGCGACGAAAACTAACCCTTCTGTTGTTTGACCATCATCTGATGGTGATTGAGAACCTCGATACGGTCCGCGTGCCGAGCGCCGAAGAATTTCTGGTCGTAAAAAACCTTGACCAGCTGATCGCGATGAAGAGCCTTCATCTGGTACGTGGTCTTGCCGTCCTCGGAGAAGATCTGATCGAAATGCGGCAGTAAGAGGAAGCTCAACTCTTTGTGCGACTTGTCGTCGATGACTTTGACGTTGCCGGATGAGATGTGGACGAGCGTTCCCTCGACCCAGGCCGAGCCGACGGTGCCGGCGGTAGCGGGAGCGCCGAGGCTCGTAATAAGTGGTAGTACCGCGATGCTCGCGGCGAGCAGAAAATTACGCATGCACGCATTATGCCCGCTCGACCGCTTTCTTATCACTAAATGAGACCCAATTCTGGGTGCATTCTAGCGGCGAGGCGGCGCTCGGTTGCGGAGCGAGCCCGGCGCCCGCGCATCCAAAGAAGCGCATAGGTCTTCTCGCGCCGCGTAAGCGCACGCTAGGCAAACGTCCTAAGATGCGCGCGAGCGACCAGTGCAGCGTGCGCGATCGCAGTGGCGCTCTTCTTCGATCGGGTCCTAAGTATGAAATAAAATTCACATTTTGTAAGGCTCCAAAGTTTGAGCGATGGTGGTGAAAACGAAATCCGAAACGCGAGCTCGGCCGTTATGGCTGCAGCACTAGTGTCTACATTGTCTACAGAAACTCTGAAGATCGGACAACGCATGCAACTCAAGCGTCTCGCGGCTTCTTTCACTGCGATCACTACGCTCGCAGCCGCAGGACTTCTTTACGCGTCACACACGGTGCGCGCCTCAGACCACCAGGATTCGCCAGTGGTTCTGTCGCGAGTTTCCGCCGACATTACCGACGACTATTTGTTCCCGTCGCCGACGCGGCCGGGCTTCGTCGATTTGGTCATGAACGTCCACCCGTTCATCCCGGCCGGCATGAGCCAAAACTTTTCCCTCGATCCGGGCGTGTTGTATCAATTCAAATTGACGCACGGTCCGGTTGGGACGCTAGCTCCCGCCGACACGGCACTGCAAGTTTTGGCGACCGGTACTGGTGCAAACCAGAAGGTCACGCTCTTTAACCAAAATGGTAGTGCGCTGCTCAGCCCATCCACACTTGGACAACCACTCGGAACCTTCGCCTTCAACAAGCCGCAAGGCACCCAATTGAACGACGGCGTCATCGCCTTCGCGGGACCGCGCGCCGACTCGTTCTTCTTCGACCTGCTCCAGTTCTTCACGTTTCTGCCCGACCGCAACTTTTCCAACCCGCGGACGGGCGACGTGCTCGGCAGCGCCACACCAACCTTCAACGGTTTCCCTGCCGGTTCAGTATCGGGACCCGCCAGCGGAAATTATGCTTGCAGCACGGCGCCATCGACGAATTTCCTGACGGATGTCAACGGCGGTTTCAATGTGCTCTCGATCGTCTTGGAAGTACCGACGACGCTGCTCGTTCACCAGGGACAGTCCCCGATCGTACACATGTGGTCGACGGCGAGCCTCCTTTCGAATAAGCGCATCAACGGACAGGTCGCGTACGTCCAGCAAGAGCTCTTTGCTCGACCCGGCGAAAAGGAACTGTTCGAAGTCTTCAACGACCATGCGGACACGAACCAACTCGAACCGTTCAACGACCGCTTCATCAAGTTCTCCCTCGCGAACTTCACCCACACGGTGGCCGGCCGCAGCTCGCAGATCTCGCGGATCGTCCAGGAAGTTCTCTACCCGGACGAACTTGCAGCGGATCTTTCGCAACCCGGACCAGCCGCATACCTCGGAGTCGAGACGGGCGGCGCCACAGGAAGCAAATTCGGTGGACGCTCACTCACCGACGATGGCATCAATGCTGCGCTCGGTGCGGTGTTCGGAAGCACGATTCCAGCACTCGGCCTAGCGGCGGACGACCACAAAGAAGACTTCTGCTTGTCGGCCCAGCACGTTGTCTCGGGTCAGGGCGGCGTGCAGACGCAGACTCAGTTCCCCTACCTAGCGCCGCCCCACTAACCGCGCGGGCTTCGCTAGGCGAACATCCTCCGGTAGCGGGGAAGCACGGTCGAGGCCGTGCTTCCCCGTATTCTTCTTCTTCACTACGCTGGCTGGTGCAAACGCAAATGCAAAACCGCGGATTGTGGGCGATCTCGGCGGCCGCGCTGGCTGCAATAGCCGTGTGGCCCGTGCTCGTCAATCATCAAGTAACCGAAGCGCGAGCTGCCGCCGTTACGGCGGCGGCGCCCGTCGAGCGCGACTACGAGCAGCGCGGCCAGCTCGTCGCGTTTTGGGAAGGCGCGGTGCGCGAGCAACACGCGCATGACTTCATCAGCCCACGTGAGCTTGCGGCTCAGTACCTTCAGCGCTACCGCGAAACCGGCGACATCGACGACGTCGTGCGGGCGCGGCACATGGCCGAGCGATCTTTGGGCATTCACCCGCAGAACGTACCGGCAATCTCGCAGATGGCATCGGTCATGCTCACCCTGCACCGCTTTAGAGAGGCGCTCCAGTTCGTCGATCGCCTCGTAGCGACCGATCCGACGGGGCCGGCGTTCCTTTCGCAAAGAGCAAGCCTCGAATTGGAACTCGGCGAGTACGAGCAGGCACGCACGACGCTCAAGCGCATACGGACCGCCCAGCAGAACAGCCTCGAGGCCGAGACGATCCGCGCTCGTCTCGACGAGCTCACCGGCAATCTGGCTCGCGCGCGCGAGCTGATGGCGGACGCGATATCGCAAGCCGACGCCAACGGTGACGCGCCGGCGGAGTCACGAGCTTGGTATCACTTTCGCGCGGGCGAACTGGCTTTCAAAGACGGCGACAATGAGGCTGCGGAAAAGGACGAGCAGGATGCGCTTGCGATCTTTCCAACCTTCAACCTCGCGCTCAAGGATCTCGCGAAGTTCGAGCTCGCCAACCACCAGTATCGTGATGCGCTCGATTCCGCAACGAAGGGCGCGCAGGTCACGCCGTTTGCCGAAACCATCGGCTACGAGGCCGACGCAGAAGGCGCGCTCGGAGACGCGAAGGACGCTGCGGCGGCGCGCGATCTCATCTTCGCAATCGAGCGCATCGGCAACGCCTATCACGTGAGCGATCGGTTGCTCGCGATCTACTACGCCGATCATCATTTGCGTCCCGGCGACGCGCTTGTGATCGCTCGCCGCGAAGCGGCGCTGCGCGGCGACGAAATCTATGCGCAGGACACGTTAGCTTGGGCAGCGGCGATGGACGGCCGGTGGGGCGAAGCACGGCGCGCGATCGCGAGTGCCGCCCGGTACGGCACGCAGGACTCGATCCTGGAGTATCATGCCGGAATCATCGCGCTCCACTTCGGCCGTACGGCCGATGCAAAACGTCACCTGCAACGGGCGCTTGCGCTCAATGCGCATTTCCATCCGGTCTTCGCCGGCGACGACCTCAAGCTGCTAGCGCGGCTCTGAGGCCGGCGCGCTGCGACGCTCGGGCGTCAGCTCAGGACACTTGCCGCGTTGTTGAGCGTGTTCTTCGCCTTGTCGCCCAAAACTCGAAGTGCGACGAGCGCCACCATCGCTACGAGCGCAATGATCAAGGCGTATTCGACGAGGCCTTGGCCACCATCATCATTCAGCAGGTTTAGCAGCGAGCGTCGGTCCACGTTCAAGTGTTCGGCATTCCAGAGGTTCGGTTACACGGCGCCGCTGCATTGGAGACGAATGATACCGGTCAAGCAACGGCTCGCCCTCGAACGTTTCAGTTAATTAAGCAACGAAGAACCCCGATAGATGAAGCATGCATCCGAGCCCGAGCGCGGTAAAGCCGTCGAGACAGTCCCTGATAGCACTCGTCGCGCTAGCGATGGTGATCATCGTATTTGTCGCCGATTGGGTCACGCCGGCGATCGTGGCCGTCGGAGCAGCCTACCAGGCTCCGGTGGTGTTTGCCGGGTTCAAAGGGACGCGGCTGCTTACGATTCAGGTGCTCGTTCTTGGCATGATCGGCCTTGCACTCGGCTGGTTCATGGATTTCGCGGCCGACTCATATCAGTTTAACGCGGATGATTTCGAAAACCGGCTCCTGAGCGTCGTGTCGTTGTTGATCGTCGGTTCGTTGACGTTCATGGTCCAGCGAAACGCCGAAAGCGCCCATTCGCTCAAGTAGCGCGCTACCTCGGAAATTGAAGTTGCACACCCTGGTGGTCGCTGCCTGACCAGCGCGCCGTGACGACCTTGCCGCGCGTGTAGAAACGGAAGCCCTCAGGCCCGTAGATATGCTGATCGCCAAAGAGCGATTGCTTCCAGCCGCCGAAGCTGTACGAGCCGATCGGAACCGGTATCGGCACGTTGATTCCCACCATGCCGGCGCCCGCATGGCGTTCGAAGTAACGCGCGGAGGCCCCGTCACTCGTGAAGATGCAGCAGCCGTTGCCGTAGGGGTTCTGTTCAATGAGCGCGATCGCATCGTCAAGCGAGCCGGCGCGCAGCACGACCAGCACCGGGCCGAATATCTCTTCTTTATAAATCTCCATCACCGGGGTGACGTCGTCAAACAGCGTCGGTCCGACGAAGTAGCCATTTTCGTGGCCGGCGATGCGCAGGTCGCGCCCGTCGACAACGAGCGTCGCCCCTTCCTTGACGCCTTGTTCGATCAGCCCGCAAACGCGCGTTTTCGCTTGTAGCGACACGAGCGGCCCAAGCTCGGCCTTCGGATCCGTATAGGGGCCGACGTGCAACGCCTTGATGCGCTCTTTCAGTGCCGGGATGAGGCGCTCGGCGAGGTTGCCCACGGCGACCGCCGCCGAGATCGACATGCAGCGCTGGCCGCTCGATCCGAAGGCCGACGAGACGAGCGCATCGGCGACCGCGCCGATGTCGGCATCCGGCATCGCCACCAAGTGATTCTTTGCGCCGCCGAGCGCCTGAACGCGCTTGCCGGCGGCGGCCCCGCGCGCGTAGATGTAGCGCGCGATGGGAGTCGAGCCGACGAAGCTGAGCGCGGCCACGTCCGGGTGGTCGAGCAACGCGTCAACCGCGACCTTGTCGCCGTGGATGACGTTGAACGCGCCGTCCGGAGCGCCCGCCTCCTTCAGCAAGCGCGCGAGCAGGAGTGACGCCGATGGATCGCGTTCCGAAGGCTTGAGCACGAACGTATTGCCGCAGGCGAGGGCAATCGGAAACATCCAGAGCGGCACCATGGCCGGAAAATTAAACGGGGTGATGCCGGCACAAACACCGAGCGGCAAGCGCAACGAGTACACATCGATGTTGCGCGAGGCTTCCGCGCTGAATTCCCCTTTGAGCATCGTGGTGAGCGAGCATGCAAGTTCGACCGACTCGATGCCGCGCGCGATCTCGCCCGCGGCATCCGAGGGAGGCTTGCCGTGCTCGGAAGCGATCAGGTGCGCAAACTCTTCCGCATGCTGTTGCAACAACTCGCGAAAAGCGAACATCACCTGCGTGCGCGCGGCAAGCGACGTCCGGCTCCAGGCGGGATACGCCGCCTTTGCGGCGGCAACGGCGCGACCGACGTCGTCCGCCGAGGCGAATGCGACGCGCGCGGCGACCGCGCCGATCGCCGGGTCGTAGACGTCCCCGTAGCGGCCGCTCGTCCCTGCGGCCGGAGCGCCTGCGATCCAATGGCTGATCGTACGGAGTTCGATACCGGCTTTCATACCGTCATCCGTATCTGATTGCAACGTCTCGTTCCTCTGCTCGACCTCGACGTGAAGGCGGCGCTCGCGAGCGGCGTGCGCGCGACTACGAGCAGTTCGCTCCGGCATGCGCGTGAGGCTTCGGCGAAGGGAGCTGCTCGCCGTGTTGCCAGACACGCTCGCCGCCGGCGTAGGTCGCCTGGACCTGAATCGAACCAAGCGTGCTCGGATCGGCGCTGAGCGGATCGTTGCCGAGCACGACAAAGTCGGCGACGAAGCCGGGCGCGAGCCGCCCCTTCACGCGCTCCTCACCGGATGCGCGAGCCGCATTGACCGTGTAGAGCGCGAGCGCCTCACGCGGTGTGATGCGTTGATTCGGTCCCAGCAGCGTGCCGTCGAAACCGCGCCGCGTCACGCAGCTTTGCATGGCGAGCAGCGGCTGGAACGGACCGCACGGAAAGTCCGACGAGCCGGCGACGAGGATACCCGCATCGAGGAACCAGCGGTGCGCGAACATGCGTTCCAGGCGTTTGCTGCCGTACCAGTCGGCGAGTTTTCCGCCGTGATAGTGAACGTAACTGCCGAACGGGAAGGCCATGGCGCCCAAGCGCTTCATGCGCTCGAGAATCGACTCGTCGACGATCGTGCAGTGCTCGATGCGATGCTGCAAGTCCGGCTGCGGCCGCTCGCGCTGCGCGTCCTCCAGCAAGCCGAGGAGCAGCTTTATGGCGCGATCGCCGTTGGCATGGATGCCCAGACGATTACCGTCACCATGCACCATGCGAACCAGATCCCGCAAATCGCTGGTCGACACCGACTGGATGCCGTAGTCATCCGTCGTCCCTTCGAAGGGCTCTTCCATCAAACAGGTGCGACCCCCGATCGCGCCGTCGACGAACGACTTCACGCCGTCGATGCGAATGCGCTCGCTTCCAAATCCGCTGCGCATGCGTAAGCGGTGAGCGGCATCGTAGTGCTCGTAGCCCAACAACAGATTGACGCGCAAGGTCATGCTGCCGCGCCGTTCGCCCTCTTCGAAGAGCGCGATGTCCGCCGGCCCAGCCAGCGCATCGGTGATCGAGGTGATGCCGGCAGAGTGAAACATCTTCACGCCGCGGGCCAACCCGAGCAACAGTTCCTCAAAACTTCCGGCTGGTGCGACCGTCTTGCCGCCTTTCGCCGCTGCGGCATAGGCGTAGTTGAAAATCGCCTGCTCGTAGAGGATGCCGTTTAACCGGTTCGCACCGTCGCGCCCGAACGCACCGCCTTCCGGCGGTTCGCTCGTCTCCGTGATGCCGCCGAGCTCCAGCGCCTTTGAATTGAGAACGCCCCAGTGGCCCGCCACCTGCAACACCATGATCGGATGCTCGCGGCTGACGGCGTCCAGATCGGCGCGGGTGAGAACGCGGCCCTCGGCCATCTTTGCGTCATCGTAACGCGAGCCGCGCACCCAGGTACCCGCCGGCGCCCCTGCGACCTCGGCCCGCAACTGTCCAAGAATTTCCGCCAGCGAATGCACGGCGTCAATCGAGAAATCGAGGTGAAGCAGATCCGTGCAGGTCATCCCAAGGTGGCAATGCGCGTCGTTGAAACCCGGGACGATCACCCCATCCCCGAAATCAACGCCTTCGGCCTCGGGAAAACGCCCGCGCAACTGATCGAGGCTACCCGAGGCGACGATGCGCCCACCGATCACGGCGAAGGCTTGGGGTTCTTCTGCCGTCATCGAGATCACGCGCCGTCCGCTGTAAATGCTCGCCTTCATCGACCCGCGCACCGCACGGCCCAGCTCGTAACCATCTCACCAATCTAGCTATGAAGCCGCGATCGGTCAACGTAAAGCGACGGCGCGACCGGTCGAGAAAGGACGCCCGCGAGCAACTTCAGCCGTCGAGCACGTACCCGGCGCCACGTACGGTGCGGATCAGAACTTCGCCGCGGCCGGCATCGAGCTTCGCGCGCAGATACGAAACATAGCGCTCGGCCGCGGACGGGGTCGCGTCAATGTCGTTCCCCCAAACCAAATCGAGCAGTTGGTCGCGAGAGAGAATCTGATTCTTGTTTCGCAGGAACGCCACCAGAAGTTTGTACTCGAGCGTCGATACCGGAATCACCCGGCCGCCGCGGCGGACCGTTTGCCGTCGCAGGTCGACCTCGATATCGCCGCCTGAAAGGACTTCCGCCTGGTCGAGGGCGGTTCGGCGCAATCGTGTCGCGACGCGCGCCAGCAGCTCGCCGACGTCGAATGGTTTGGGAACGTAATCGTCCGCTCCGGCGCCGAATGCGGCGATGCGCATTTCGACATCGTCCTTTGCGCTCAGCAGAATGATCGGGGCTTGCGTCAGTCGCCGCAGATGCGGCAGCAGCTCGAGACCGTTCAGCTTTGGAATCAGCACGTCGAGGATAACGATGTCGGGCTGCAGGGTCCGGACCAGACGTAAACCGGCGAGGCCGTCAGCGGCATCGGCGACTTCGTAGCCACGGCGTTTGAGATGGAGCGAAAGCGTCTGTTGAACGTGCCGGTCGTCGTCGATAACGGCTACGCGCGCGGCCGTCCGTTCGCTCGAGCCGGCCAAACGGCCGCCTTGTTGGCGATTGGGATACCCCTTTGGCTGCATCACTTCTCGCAAGCATCCCAGAAAGTCGCCGAACCCGTATTCACGAAACCCTCAGGGTCGTAGAAAGTAGGTTCGCGCGCATTCACGAAACCCTCACGGGCGGCAGAGAGTAGACTAGCGTGGATTCACGAAAGCCTCACGAGATGCAGTACTCCCTCGGACCACTTGTGGTCGATGCGGAGCGCCTCGTGGTGCTGGAAGCTGGTCGCGCGCTGCCCGTTGCGCCCAAGGTCGTCGAACTGCTGGCCGTGCTCTGTGACCACGCGGGGACATTTGTCTCGAAAGAGACGCTTCGGGAGCGCGTCTGGCCGGGCGCCGTCGCCGACGATTCGGTGCTGTGGCAAAAAATGTACCTCGTGCGTAAATTGCTGGCGCCCTATTTCGGCAGCGGATCGATCGAGGTGCTCCCCCGCCGCGGCTATCGTCTCACCGTCGAGGTACGAACCGTCCCGCACGGTGCGGCAGCGGAAGTGCCCGCGGCGCCCGCGCCCCGGCTGCCGTCGCGCCACCACCGGCTGATTGCCGGTTTGACCGCGTCGGCTACGATCGCGTGCTTGGCTCTGGCGGGGTTCCTGATCCTGGAGCCCTCCAGCTTCGTGATGCTGGCGCCCTCCGGCTTTGCAACGCGAGAGCGCCCGCGCAGCGCACCCACGCCGATCTGGGGTCCGGCACCCCTGCGCGCCTACAATCTCGGCCGGTATTTCCTCTCGCTGCGGACCTACGACGGCACGTTGAGGGCCGAACGCGAATTCATGCTCGTCAGCGCGTCACGCTCGAGCGCGACCGCGGCGCTCGGCTACGCCGGCCTGGCCGACTCGCACACGATCCTCGCCGCGGACGAACTCTCCGGCGCACGAGCGCTCGAAGAAGCGCGGGCGGCTCGTGCATCTGCGGAAACGGCGCTTCATCTCGACCCGAATTGCGGTGAAGCTGAAGCGTCTCTCGGCTCCGCCTTATTCGAAGTCGATCTGCTCGAACCGAAAGACGGGCGCATGCGCGAGGACCGGTCGGCTCGCGCGGCATTTGCAACAGCGGTCGCCCTGCGTCCGGGTTACGCCACGGCGCACCTTTGGTTCGGACATTACCTGCTGATGCTCGGTGATGCGCGCGGTGCTCTCGAGCAATACCAGCGCGCGGTCGATCTCGATCCGTCGAGCGCGGTTGCCAACTCCTCGCTCGCGGACGTCTCCTACTTGCTCGGCGACGCCGACGGGGCGGCGATGTACGCGTCGCGAGCGATCGCCTTCCGCACCTCGGACCCGGTCGATGCTTTGGGAACGCTCGGCCTTGCGCAGGATCGCCGGCATCATTTCGTCGACGCGTTACACACCTTCAGAACGCTAGCCCGCTATTCTCCCAGGCACTCGGATATTCTGACCGCGTACATCGAGGTCGAGCGCGGCGAAAACGTCGAGGGTGCGCGACTGCTCCGCAACGTGTTACGCCGCGACCCGGGCAACACCGCGAGCTTCTGGATGAACGTCGCCCTCATCCAATTCATGCTCGGCGATCGAGCCGCGGCCGCGGTGAGCTTGCAAAACATGGCGCGCACCTTGCACGGTGAGGGCCGGCTGCTCGCCTTGGATCCGCGCCTCGCTGCGTTCCGGCGAGATCCGCGCCTGCGCGGTTACCTCGTCCACGCCTTGGGAGCTTGATAGGCAGCCGGATCAGGCCCCGGCGTGGGACCGCAAGGCGTCGATGAAAAGCCGCACCTTCAGCGGTACGTAAGTGCGGGACGGCCGCAAAATCCAGACGCCCGGTGACGCAATCGTTTGAGCGGAGACCTCGTATTCCGGGAAGAGATCGATTAACCGCCCGTCGTGCAACTCGTCTCCGACAATCCAACGAGCTTGCAGCACGATGCCCATACCCGCAAGCGCGCATTCCTTGAGCGCGATTGCGTTGGAGCTGCGCAAGGTGCCCCTGACCGCGATTGCCTGCGTGCTTCCATCGGGCGCGCGAAATCGCCAAGTTGAATCGAACGCCGGCAAATGATCGAGCACGAGACAGTTATGCGCCGTCAATTCGTGCGGCGACACCGGTAGCGACCGGTCGCGAAGGTAGGCGGGACTCGCGCAGACCGCAGCGTGCAAAGGAGCGAGCCGTTCAGCGACGAGACCCGAGTCGCTGATTGGAGCAAGGCGCAGCGCGACGTCGATTCGTTCGGAGACGAGGTCGAGCGGCGCGTCGCTGAGGATGAGGTCGAAGGTGAGGTCCGGATATCGCAGCGCGAACTCGGGCAGCATCGGCGCCACCTTGAGCAGCCCGTAACTAACGGGCGACAAGACGCGGATCACGCCTTTCGGAAGTTCGCCAACTTCGGTTGCGGCCGAACCGGCGCGCTCGAGTTCATCAAGCAGCGGCTCAACACGTTCGTAGTAGATTCGTCCAGCTTCGGTTGGGGCGAGGCGCCGCGTCGTGCGCTGAAACAGCCGGATCTCGAGCTCATCTTCAAGTCCGGCAACGATGCGCGAAACCTGTGAGGGATCCATGTCACTGCGCCGAGCCGCTTCCGCAAAGCTCCCAAATCGCACGACATCAATGAAGAGCCGCAAATGGCGCACATCCATTCATGTAATTATAGCATGAATATCGGGGTAAATAGCACCTTTCGTGAGTCGGAGTGCCGGTGCTAACCTTTAGTCTGCCACTCAAGTCACGGGGAGCCACATGCCGGACATTCTTCTTCGAATCGACGCGAGCTCGCGCCGGGAAGGCTCGCATTCGCGCAGCCTTGCCGACGCATTCGAGCGCTCGTGGCTGGCCGGCCGCCCGGCTGGACAGATCGTGCGACGAGACCTCGCCGCCAGCCCCGTCGCCCACATCGCGCCGGAGACGATTGCCGGCTTTTCCGTTGCGCCGGAGCAACTCGATGACAAGCTTCGCCGGGCCCTTAAGGTCTCCGATTACCTGATCGAAGAATTGCTTGGCGCGAGCGAGATTCTCGTCAGCACTCCGATGTACAACTTCACGATCCCCTCGGCCCTCAAGGCATATATCGATCACGTCGTACGCGTCAATAAAACGTTTGCGTACGACGGCTCCTCGTTTAGCGGACTCGTCCCCGCAAGACGTGCCATCATTACCTCCGCCTTTGGCGCCGGGGGATATACCGGCAAAATCGCCGCGGCCGACTATGTAACACCGTACCTGCGATTTCTGTTCGGCTTCCTCGGAGTCGCCGTCGTCGAAAATGTTACGGTCGAGGCGACTACCGGCGCGCCGGAGGCTTTCGCGCTCAACATCGAGGGCGCGCTCGATCGTGCTCGCGCTCTTGCCACGGCAGCCTAGCCGTGCTCGACCGGCAGCGCGTCGCGATTCTTGGGACGGGCGCAATGGGTGCGCGCATTGCGTCGAACCTCCTGGCTGAGGGCTACGACGTTACCGTTTTCAACCGGAGCTTCGAGCGCGCTCGGCCGCTGGTCGCACGCGGCGCGCGCCTCGGATTGCGGCCGTGCGATGCAGCGGACGGCGCGGGCGTCATCATTGCGCTCGTACGCGACGATGCTGCCTCCGAAAATGTTTGGCTCGGTGAGTGGGGTGCGCTGCGCGCCATCGGGCCGCATGCCGTTGCGATCGAGTCGAGCACACTTGGGACCGGCTGGGTCGTGCGGCTGGCCAGTCACGTGCGCAGCCGGCGCCGGGTTCCTCGACGTCCCGGTCGTTGGCTCGCGGCCGCAGGCGGAAGCGAGGGCGCTGATCGCGCTCGCCGGCGGTGACGTGGAGACGCTCGCGATCGTTCGCGACGTTCTTGCCGTCTCGTGCGCAACGATCCATCATACGGGTCCGGCCGGAACTGCCACGGCACTGAAGCTCGCGGTCAACGCCTTCTTCGCCACGCAGGTTGCGGCGCTGGCGGAGCTGCTCGCGATTTCGAAGCGGCACGGGATCGAACCGGAGCGCACCTTCGAAATCGTATCCGGCTTCCCGACCATGAGCCCGGCAGCCAAGGGCGCGGGTGCGCTGATGCTCGCCAACGATGTTTCACCGCTTTTCCCGATCGAACTTGTAGAAAAGGACCTTGCGTACGCGCTTGAAACGGCGCGCGCGGGTGGTCTCGAACCTTCGATCTTGCGCAGCGTTCACGATCTCTTCGTCCAAGCGCGGCAGCACGGGTTCGGCGCTGCCAACGTCTCGGCCGTATCGGCCGTCGTCGATTGCGACGCTACCAGCCTCTCGCCCGCGAACGTCGTGGTGCCCACCACAGCATGCGGCTGAAAGGGAAACATTCTCACGTGGTTCGTGTACCGTACCCGCGCAAAAATTCATGGCCGCTGCGGCTATTGCGGCGCTCTTCCTTTCCAGTGCCGGTGCGACTTTAGCGGAGGCCCGTTCCCCGGGTTCGCCAAGCGCATTTCCAACGGCCGCTCTCGACGCGGCCATCCCGCGCCTCCTAAGCAACCACGACACACTGTCGCGTTCGAGCGTTCATCGCTGATTTGCTCGGTGGCATGCTCGACCGTTCGCAACTAACGCGCGCAACCCCCAGCGCCAACAAACCAGTCGAATGCTACGCGGGAAGGTTCATCCGGTGAACGCGGTTCAGATCTTCGCCTCGACGGAAGCCCGTACGCCTTCGTCAACGGTGAAACGGAGGCGTCCGTCATCGATGTGCACGCGAAGCCGGCGATACTTTGCGAGATAGGCGAGCGCGACGAGCGCAGCGGCGAAGCCCGCGGCAGCACCGACGCCTAGCGCCCAGCGCGGTCCGAACGTGTCGGCCACCCAGCCGACAAGCGGCGCGCCGATCGGTGTGCCGCCAAGGGCAATGGCGAGCAGAATCGCCATGACGCGGCCGCGCATGACGGGTTCGGCCGATAGTTGCACCGCGCTGTTGGCCGTGGTCGTAAAAGTCTGCGCCGACGCTCCGACCACGATGAGCGCGATCGCGAACAGCACGTAGTTGGGCATCAGCGCGGCGAGCGATAATCCGAAGCCGAAGAGTGCGGCGCCTGCGAGCAAGACGGAGATCCGCGGTTTCGCTCTTCCGGCGGCCAGGAGAGCGCCCGTGACCGATCCGATCGCCATGAACGACGTCAAGAGTCCGTACTGCCGAGCTCCGGCGTGAAAAACGGTGACGGCCATCGTCGAAATAAAGATCGGGAAGTTGAATCCAAACGTGCCGATCAAGAAAAACATCAACAAGACCGCTCGGATGTCCGGTCGTTTCCCGATGTAGCGGAACCCTTCGGCGAGGCTCGCCCGAGTTCGCTCTGCTCTGCTCGTCAGATGAAGTTTGTCGACGCGTAGGAGGCTGAGGGAGCACAGGACGGCAGCAAACGAGGCCGCGTTGATCAGAAATACCCAACCCGTACCGACCGCGGCGATCAAGAGACCGGCGATGGCCGGACCGATCATGCGCGCGGCGTTGAACGAGGTGGAATTCAGCGCGACTGCGTTCGACAGATGAGCTTCGCCCACCAACTCCGAGACGAATGTCTGGCGTGCCGGCGCGTCAAACGCGGTCACGCATCCCAGCAGGAACGCAAACACGTACACTTCCCACAACTGAACGCGCGCGGTGACGGTGAGGAGGCCGAGACCAAGGGCGAGCGCTCCCATCGAAGCCTGCGTGGCCCGCAGAATGTTTCGCCGCTCGAGATGATCGGCCGCAAAGCCCGTCACGGGCAGCAACAGGACTTGCGGTCCGTACTGCAGTCCCATCACCACGCCGACGGCGGTCGCATTGTGGTGGGTGAGCCCGGTCAGCACAAGCCAGTCTTGGGCGGTGCGTTGCATCCAGGTTCCCACGTTTGAAACGATTGCACCGGCGGCCCACATCCGGTAGTTGAAGCCGCCGAGCGAGCGGAAAATCAATCGTCGTTCCGCGAGCGCTCAGTACGCGAGGGCGTAACCCTCACGACGCGGGTCTGCTCCAGCTTCGCGAACGCCATAATCGTTGATATGAATGATCTCCATCCCTCCGGTATCCGAATGCCATGGCCCGAGATCGACGACATCGTGTCCCCGCCGCCGCAATTCGTCGAGCGTCGCGGCTCCGAAACGCGACTCGACGTCGAGCGTTGCGCCGCGCCGCCAAAAGACGCGCGGTGCCTCAACGGCCGCTTGCGGATTTTTGCCGAAATCGATCAAACGTGTGAGCAGTTGTGTGTTGGCCTGCACCTGCGCGTGCGCACCCGGGGTTCCGAAGAGCCAGCGCAGTCTTCCATCTTTGCACACGACGACGGTGTTTAGCGTGTGCATCGTGCGCTTTCCGGGTGCAAGAGCGTTGGGGTCGCGCGGGTCGAGCGAGAAACCGACCAGGCGGTTATTCAAGAGCGTCCCGGTGCCCGGCACCATATAGCCGGAGCCCCACACCTCAAAGATGCTCTGAATGAACGAGACGCCGTTGCCTTGCCCGTCAACGGTACAGCCATAGGACGTGTGGGCCGGACCCTTCCCGAATGCTCCCGCCGGAGGGTTTGGATTGGCACGTCGCAGGTCGATGGCGCCGCGCCGCTGTTCGATGAAGGCGTCGTCGAGAAGCTGTTCTATCGGAGCATCCACGAAGGCCGGGTCTCCGAGATAGCGCTGCCGATCGATAACCGCCAGCTTCACCGCCTCGGCATGCAAGTGTGCGAAGTCGGGGCCCTCGTCTCCATAGCGTTCGAGTGGAAAGCCTTCGAGGATCTTCGCCGCTTCGAGCACGATCACGCCTTGCGAAATCAGCGGCTGCTCGAAGACGTCGTGGCCACGGTAGCGCACGCGTAGTGACGGGCGCCATTGCGGTTCGTAAGACGCCAAATCCTCAAAGCGCAAGAGCCCGCCCCGCGCCTTCATGTCCGCATCGGCTGCCCGGGCAAACGCGCCCGCGTAAAACGCCCTCGCGCCATCTTCGGAAATCATCACGAGGGTATCCGCGAGATCGGGTTGGCGAATCAATTCGCCGTAGCCGGGGAGACGGTTGCCGTGCAGAAACGTCCCCGTCAGCGCCGCATCCGCGCGCAAGACTTCGTAGCCGCCCGCGAGCGCGCCCGCCAGATGCAAGCCGATCGGAAAGCCGCCGCGAGCGAGGGCGATCGCCGGTGCGAGAACCCTCTTGAGTCCGAGCGAGCCGAACCGGGTTAGCGCTGCCTCCCAGCCGCCGACCGCTCCCGGAACGGCGACCGCGCGCGGGCCTCGAACGGGAACCTCGCCGTCGAACGCTTCAATGGTCGCTAGCGCCGGCGCCGGGCCGCTTGCGTTGAGTGCGATCACCGTGCCGCTAGCCGCGTCGAAAATCTGTAGGAATAGGTCGCTGCCGAGAGCACAGGCGTCGGGCTTCACGACCGCGAGCACCGCGAGCGCCGCGACGGCACCGTCGACCGCGTTACCGCCCTCACGCATAACGGCGAGCGCCGCCTCCGAGGAGAGCCAATGACCCGTGCTCGCGGCGGCGCTGCGCCCCATGACGACCGGGCGTCCAAGCACCGTCTTTTGTTCGAGCAAGGTTTCTCCAAGCGTGCGAACCGGCGAAACCGGTAGAAAGCTAGGCAGAGCTCTTGAATGCCACGATGCAAGCAGTTATTCCCACGATCAACCGTTATGGGCGGCGGGCAATATAGAAGACGTGGCGAGTACGCGGAGGCTGGGTTGCTGCCGCGATCTCGGCGCGCGCTTCAGCGAGGAGCGCTTGCGCTGCTTCCCCGACTTCGGCGACCAGCGCGTCCTCCCGGTCCAATAGTGCGCGAAAAAGTGGGAGTCCGCGCTGCGCATCAAGCTGCATGCGGTCATGAACACGGAAGCCGGCCGCTTCGAGAATCGGCTGATAGTCGCGTTCGATCGTCGTCAGCGGTGGATCTTCATCGCACGACCACTCCGTAGCGATAAATGCAAAGAAACCTCGCGGACGAAGCACGCGCGCCATCTCGAGCGCGACGGCAGCCGCCGGTATGAACATGATCGCGTTGATGCTTATCGCCTGGGCTACGCTCGCGCCGGGAAGTCCGGTGGCTTCGCCGGATGCGACCCTGAATTCGCTCGGCGACGGTAATCGGAGGGTGGCCGCTAGCTCGCGAGCGGCCGTGATTCCTGCCGGGGAACGATCGATACCAATGAGCCTTGCACCCTGGCAGTGCGCAATCCACATCCCCGGGCCGCCGAGTCCGCACCCGAGGTCGAGAATCGTTTCGCCCGCGTCCATTGGTATCGCCACAAACCGGTAGGCATCCTCGGCAGTCACCGAGCTACGCGGCACGACCCATGTCGGAAGCGGCTTGGTAAGCTCGTGCGCGGCAGCGCGATAGACCGAGCTGTGCGCAATTGCCGCGTAGGTCGCATCGAAACCGGCAGCTTCATCGATCACGTTGCAAGGAGCCTACCGGATACTTCAGAGCCGCACAAGCCGCTATCAGAACGTTTGCCGCGCCTGGTTCGGTTGAATCTAGGCCGTGCGAGCCTTGACGAGTTCGCTCTGGTGTACCAGATCGGTCGCGGGAATAACGAGATTGCGGCCGCGGCGTTTTGCCTGATAGAGCGCTTCGTCGGCTAGGCTGACGAGTTCGGGCGCGAGGGCGGTACTGCTCGGCACGCAGGCCGCGACACCGATGCTAACCGTGACGATTCCGGACGACGACTTCGCATGCGGTTCTTCGAGCCCGGCTATCGCAGCGCGGGCGCGCTCCGCCATCTCCATGGCGATTGCTATCGTGGCGCCCGGCAGGACGATCGCAAATTCTTCGCCGCCGTAACGAGCGACCAGATCGGTCGCGCGCCGGCTGCTGTCGTTGAGCGTATTTGCCACGCGTTGCAAGCACGCGTCGCCGGTTTGATGCCCGTAGCTGTCGTTGTACAGCTTGAAATTATCGATGTCGATCATCGCGACCGCGATCGAGCTGCCGTTGCGTTGCGCCCGCTGCCATTCCGCTTCGAGCACGCCCGTTAGGCGGCGCCGGTTCGCAAGCCCCGTCAGGGGATCCGTGACGCTCAGGACTTCGAGCTGGCGATTGGTCTCGGCCAAGGCTTCGGTGCGTTCGTTGACCTTCTGCTCGAGCGACGCATAGAGAAGCGCGTTGTCGAGCGAGACGGCAAGTTGACCGCCGATCAACTGAACGGCGTCGAGCCGATCGGTCGTGAATGCGCCACGGCTCAAGCGATTCTCCAGCAGAAGGACCGCGCGCAGCGTTCCCTGACTAAGGATCGGTACGACCAGCAACGAACAGAATTCGGCTCCGGCGAAATACGGATCGCGCGCGAACCGGTCGTCGCGCGTCGCATCTTCAACGAGCAGGGGTTCCTGATTGCGCTGCACGTAGCGAAACGCCGAGAGGGCCAAGAGTCCGCGCTCGGCGGCCTCTTCGACCGGAATCGGTAGCGCGTTCCCGATCTCACCGACCGGTGGCAGCAGCGCAAACGTATCCGCCGCTGCTTGATGCAAGACGATGGACACACTGGTTGCGCCGGTCATTGCGCCGACCAAATCGGCGACGCGCGAGCGCAGGCGATCGAGGCTCGTTTCCGAGCTGAGTGCTTGCGAAACGCCGAGGATCCCGACCAGATCGATCGCACCTGACGAGAGGCCGCTGGCGCTGCTCCTGCTGCGCTTGATGTCGCGCGCACCGACGTTGGATTGCAGAAACGCATGCTGCTGCGTCATCCGTTCGACCTTTGCCGAAGCACCCCAGGCCCGGTACCGGCGCTGTGCTTCGCTGAGCATCCGCTGTCCGGTCCGCTCGAAGCCGTTCTCCAGATGGAACAAGCCGGCGCGTTCGGTCATCAAAGCGCGGTGCCACGGACGTTGACGCGAATCAACTTCGAGGAGCGCGCTGTCGAACGCCGTGAGCGCGCGCCAGGAATCACCAAGAGCCCAAGCCCGTTCCGCTTCGATGAAGCGGACCAGGTGCGAGAAATTGGCGGGAGCGTCCTTCGCCCGGGCGACGAGCCAGTCGTGCGAGAGATCGAGCTTTCTTAAGATGGCTGCCTGTTGGTCGAGCGGCGCGTTGCGAAGGCTTTGCGCCTGGGCAAGGGCGGACAGCGTGTGCGCCAAGGCCACAACCGCCGTTCCGACGATGTAACGCTCCATGGGCAGCGCCACTGAGATGTCGGTTGCCAGTTGCTCGGAATCGCCCAAGATGGCGGCGGTCAGCGCGCGAAGGACGAGGAACGACACGACCGGCGTCGGGTTCTTGGCAAGCCGTTCGAGATGGTCGACTTCGTCGAACGAGTCATCGCTGAATGTGCCGGCTCTGGTTTCGCCTTGCAGCGAGCGCACGAATTGGCGGTAGGCAGCCAGCGTCAAGGCGTTCTGCACGTTGCCGGTCTGGGCCATAAAGGCAAGGCCGGCTGCGGTTTCGGCGCCGCACGCTTCGAGCGTCGGCGCGCATTCGCGCAAGACCGTGCAGGCAGTGATATAGGTGATGGCAGCGTATTGCAATTCACCGCCGCGCAGCAATCCCTCGCGGGCTTGGTGCACTTGCGCGAGACAGCTCTCGAGCGGCTCGGACCAATGCCGGCCAAAGAGTGCGAAGCTGCCACGGAGTAATGACGTTTCCGGCTCCCAGCGCCGTGCTTCGCCGACGGTGAGAGCGTAGTTCTGAATCTTGTAAGCGGTCTGGTAGTCGTCGCGCATGCCGACCGCGACGAAGGCAATGCGCCCAAATGAAGTCAGGAGCGAACGGCAGGGACCGTATTCGGCCCAAAGGCGTCTGCTGTCTAATATGAGCCAGTGCATCGTCACCGGGTCGGCGTTGAAGGCAGCCGGCATGAGACGCGCGATCAGCCTGGACGCGACGACCATCGTCGGATCGCTCATTTCGGGGCGTGCGCAATCGTCTTCGACGTTGGCCGTCGGCAGCCACTCGTAGAACGCGTCGATAGCGGCCTCGCGATCGAAGACGTTCCCATCGATACTCGGTGGATGCAGGCCCAGGCCCGACAACAAATGGAGCCCGAGGTTCAGGGCGTCCTGCGAGCGGCCGCGATTCGTGAGGCTGCTGATCTGATTGCCCGTCGCCTCGGCAAGTTCGCGCGGATCCGAGCATTTGCTTTGAATTGCAGCGAAGGCGTCGTCGGCCTGTTCGTAACGCGCGAGGCAATAGAGCGCGGCATGCCATGCCGTTTCGAGTTGCACGATCAGGTGTCGATCGGCCGCAACATCAGGCGCGTCGAGCAAGCAGATAGCGGCTGCTAGAAAACGTTCGGCCGCTTCGTAACTGGTGGCAAGCCGAGCCCGGGCGGCTGCGTCGGCGAAGAGAGCCGCGACGCGAACGCGATCGGCGGGACCCGTCACAAGCGAGATTGCGGCGAGATACTGCTCGGCGGCCTCGGGACGGAAGTCCGGGTGCTCGGCAAGCCGCTGAGCAATTGCGAAGTGCAGGTCGCTACGACTCTGGTCGTCGAGCGTACCATATGCAGCTTGGCGGACCCGGTCGTGCCGGAAGCGGACGTCGCCGCTGCGATCGAAATCGCCGCGCTCACTTGCGCCTTCGAGAACGAGCAGACCATCCTCGAGCGCCGGAATCAGCCCCTGCTCGATTACAGACGACGGCAGACCGCTGGCAGCTTCGACGAGCGCAATCGCCACCTCGCCGCCGAGACACGCCATTATTTGCAGCAGGTCGCGCGAGTTCTGCGGCAGCTTTGCGATTCGCATGGCGAGGACGTGTACGACGTCGCCGCTCCCGACATAGGTTCGAATCACCGCGTCGTCCCAGCGCCAGCCGTGGTCGTCAACGACGAGGGCTCCGTCACGGCGCAGCGCATTGACCAATTCGACCGTATCGTACGGATTGCCGTTCGTGCGGGCGGCAATCGCTTGCCCGAGCTTGACGGCCTCGGACGGCGGCAGCCGCAACATTTCCTCGAGCAGCGTAGCCAGGGCGGCCGGAGGTAAGTCTTTGAGCGCGATGCTCGGCGGAGCAATGTGGAGTTCTTTCCAGCGCTCGAGCATGCCGGGCAGCGGATGCGTGAGTTCGAGATCGTTGTCGCGGTATGCGCCGACCAACAGCAGACCGCGCATGTTCTCGTCGCTCAATACCGACGCAAAAAAGCGGATGGACATGGCGTTTGCCCATTGCAAATCGTCGAGCACCATAACGATCGGGCGTGCGGGCGAGGCTACGGCGCGCAGCAGTTCGACGATCGCGAAGCGCAAGCGCACTTCGCTTTCCGTCGGGTCGCTCGCCGGAGTTTCGGGAACTTCTCCAAGCAAGATGGCAAACTCGGGCAATAGCGCCGTGATCAGACCGGCGTTCGGACCGAGCGCGCGTAGGATCTCCAAGCGTTGCGCTGCGATCTTCGCTTCGGGCTCGGCGAGCAGCAGATGACCCAGGCCCCGCAAAGCTTGTAGCAGTGCGCCCGAGCCTGCGTCTTGCCGGTACTGATCGAATTTGCCCGCGATGTACCATCCGCGCTTGGCCGTCACCATGGGGCGCAGTTCGTTGATCAGGGCGGTCTTGCCGACGCCCGGCGCGCCTGAGATGAGGATCCCGCGGCCTTCGCCGCGCTGTGCGTTGTCGAACGCCGCCTGCAGAGCTTCGATCTCGCTGTCACGGCCGACCAGTCGCGAGGGCGAGGTGAATTGAAGCGGAAAATCGCGCTCGCCCAAACGCGCGAGCGTCGACTCGCCGCGTGCGAGTGCGTCTTTTAAGCACGACAGGTCGTAGGCAAGGCCCTCTGCGCTCTGATAGCGCCGGTCCGGCTCCTTCTCGAGCAGCCGCATGATGATGTCGGCGAGTCCCAGCGGAATGCGCGAATCGATGTCGGTCGGAGGCGTGGGAACGTGCGCGAGGTGATCGTGCAGCAGCTGAAGCGGATCGGCGGTCTTGAACGGCAGCTGCCCGGTCGCGAACTCATAGAACGTGACGCCGAGCGCGTACAAGTCGGCGCGCTGGTCGACGCCGCGCCCCGTACGACCCGTCTGTTCGGGCGCGATATACGCAAGCGTCCCGACGATCTGGCGATCGTGCGCGAAGCCCGGCTTCTGTTCGGCAAACGTGGTGGCAAGATCGAAATCGATCAGTTCCGGCTTGCGCCGCGACCCGGCAAGCAAAATGTTGGAAGGGTTGAGATCGCGGTGCAGGACGCCGGCCCGGTGCATCGCCGCCACGATCCGCGCAATCGCGAGCGCCAAATCGACGACGGCGCCTGTTTCCATGCGGCCGGAACGCAAGATGTCGGCAACCGAAACGCCGGCGGTGTCCTCGAGGATGATCAGGCCCGTCTCCTCGCTGCGCGCAGCGAGCCGCGAGATCCCTTCGATGGCGCTCAGGCGCTCGAGGATGCCGGCTTCGTGACGAACGCGATGGACCGAGTCCGGACCCAGCGGCTTTTTGCACATCACGCTGCGGACACTAGAAAGACGCGAACGGAATATAACCGTACGCTCGCTTTGGTAGACGATTTCCTTTTTTGACTCGTAGTCTACCATCTAAATCCCCTGGTGCGCGCAGAACGTCTGCGAGCACCTATTACCTCCGCAATCGTGTTCTTGTCCGCAAAGAAAGCTCCACGACACAAGCAATGCGATTACTAGGGGTATCGGCGACTGAGGCGCCCCCACCCAGAGCGCGAGGACACACTCACGGCGGTTGAAGTCGCCGAACCGGTTCCATTTCGTGCGTCAGGTCACGAATCGCGTGTCCGCGAGCCTCGCGTTTTGGCCGAGCGTGCAGCTTCGCACACGCGGAATTTGCCTTCGGGCCCGCGCGACGAGCCCACGTTCGGCTGAACGGCCGTGTCCGGCTCGCGCGCCATTCCTTACGGCGTGATGGCAAGTCCAAACGGCGACGATAGACCTGCGGTGATCGTGTTGGCGGTAATTTGCGTATTCGTGCCCGCCGCGTACTCCGTCACCGTGGCGACGTCCTGATTTGTAACCCAGAGGTTTCCATTCGCGTCGAAAGCAACAGCGCGGGGTACGTTGAGACCAGCGGTGATCGTATTGCTCGTGACCTGGGTGTGGGTCCCCGCGGCGTACTCCGTTACGGTGCTCGCCGCAGTGTTCACGACCCAGAGGTTCGCGCTCTTGTCGAACGCGAGCGAGAAGGGACCGTCGATGCCGGCGGTGATCGTGTCGCCGGTAATCGGGGTGCTGGTTCCGGGGACATACTCCGAGACCGCACTATCGAAGTCGCTCGTGACCAAGATATTGCCGGCTGCATCAAACGCGACGTCGCTTGGTTCAGCGAGCGGAAATTGACCGTTTGTGGAGATCGTGTTGGCGGTAATCTGCGTATTGGTTCCCGCTGCGAACTCCGTTACCGAATTGCTGCTCAGATTGGCTACCCAAAGATTTCCGCTAGTATCGAACGCAAGGCCGACGGCATCTGAGATGGGCGAATTTGCGGTGCCGGTGGCGTTGATCGTATTGGCGGTGATCTGCGCAAGGTTCCCGGCAGCATACTCGGTGATGTTGCTACCGTTCGACACCCAGAGATTCCCACTCTTATCGAACGCAATTCCCTGTGGATCGGTGACATTGACGCTCGTGCCGAGCGTGTCTGCGCTGATCGCCACGTTTGTGCCGGCAGCGTATCCGGTGACGCTATCGGTTCCGAGATCTGAGACCCAAATTTCTTGGACGGTGGCGAACGCGACGTTTATGGCGCTGCCTAGTGAGGGTGTCACCGTGAGCATCACCGGCGTTGCGCTGAAGCTCTTGACCTGAACGGTAGCGGTGTTAGCGCTCGCGGGAGAAACGGTGATTGCGCTGCTGCCGCTGGTGACGGTGAACGTGGGCGCTCCGGGCCCGATGATCGTGTTGTTATCGGCGTCGAGTGCTGCAAGCGTGATCGTGTAGGGGCGATTGCCGACGAGGGAATAGCCTGCCGCCTGCGTTCCCAAGACGTGCGGATCCGTCGAGGTCACCGCGATCGAGGCCGGCACTCCGTTCAAGACGAGCGGCGTGGCGGGCATATTGACCTGATTTGCAACGATGGTGATCGGTAAGGTCGCTTCCGAGAGGATATTTCCCGCCGGTGAGGCCGGTGAGCTGCTGCTCTGCTGCGCATCATAGGTAACGACGCTGTAAGAATCCGCGCCCGGAATTGCCGGCGCGGACGCGGTACACGTCAGCGTTCCGCTCGAACTGCTGCAAGCCGGATTGCTCGTTGTGAGATTGGTTGCCGTCGATGCCGGGCTCCCGGTAAACGCCGTGCCGTTGACGGTCTCGAGGGTGATGACGATCGACTGCGTGGAGCTGGAGATGTATTTGGGCGTGCGCGCGTTAGCCGCTGTTGCGCTCTTCGGCGGGACGATGATGGTGAACCGGGCGGAGGTCGCGGGGGCGCCTGGGGTTACCGGCGGCATCGCACTCGACGTTGCCGGAAGTGCATGTGAGCCGCTTCCGCCGCACGCCGTGAGCGCTGAGAAGGAGACTAGCGCGAGTGCACGCCGCATCACAGACATCCTTTTCATCATTATTGGACCGGCACGTTGAGGACGGTCACGCCGACGGAGACGTTCGCCGAGTGTCCGAGAGTGTCGGAAATGGTCAGTGTGCAAGACCCGGCGGCTGCCGAGGTGACCGTCACGGTCGATGAGGCGACCGTCGCGGTCGCGACCCCGCTGCATCCGCTGGTTTGGAAGCTTCCTGCATAGCCGGGATCGGTGATGGTCACGCTCTGCATTTGTCCCGTCGCGCTAAAGGACAAGGAGGTCACCGACGGCGTGAGCGGTCCGGCCGCCGGAGTCGGAGTAGGCGTCGGCGTCGGCGTGGGCGTCGGTGTCGGCGTGGGGGTCGGTGTCGGCGTGGGTGCCGGTGTCGGCGTGGGTGCCGGTGTCGGCGTGGGTGCCGGTGTCGGCGTGGGTGCCGGCGTCGGCGTGGGTGCCGGCGTCGGCGTGGGTGCCGGAGAGCTTGGGCTCGGGGTTGGAGACGCGATATGCGGGACGAGATGTATCGATGGCCCACAGCCGGCTACCAAACACGCGACACACGCGACGAGAAAGATGAAACCCACTCGACCGCAACTGCCCACGCTCATAAACACGAAAGCTGCCTTCCCAAAAAGTCTTTGCGATGCGCACGTGGATCGTAGCTGCAGACTGATCCCGTTCGCTACCCCTATTTAGGGGGGTTTGCTATCCTTCGGAAACGCCCGCAGATGAGCGCCCACATTTTCGCTGCTTAGGCAGGCTTCGAGCGGCGTGACGTCGACCACGACGTCGACTTCGTGCTCGCTACCGCCCGTGATGATCCCGTGGATGGGCGCGACGTCGCCGTAATCGCGGCCCCACGCAACGGTGATGTGCTCGCTGCTCGGAAGCATGTCGTTGGTCGGATCGAAATCGACCCAGCCGAAGGGCGGAATCCACACCGAGAACCAGGCATGGCTCGCGTCGGTGCCGACGAGGCGTTCGCGTCCCGGCGCCGGGTGCGTCAACAAGTACCCGCTCACGTAGCGCGCAGGCAGCCCCATCGTCCGAACGGCCGCAAGGCCGGCGTGCGCGAAGTCCTGACAAACGCCCGCGCGGAGTTTGAAGACTTCCGCGACCGGCGTGCCCGTTTCCGTCGCGTCCTTGTCATATTTGAAATCTGCGTGAATGCGCCCGTTCAGTTCGAGCACGCATTCAAGCAGTGATCTCCCATTTCGAAAGCTCGACCGCGCGTATTCGAGCACCTCGTTGTTCCCGACGGCGAGCGGCGAATCGAACGCGTATTGCACCGCTTCGAGCGCCTGTGGATCGGGAGGAAACTCGCACGCCTTCCTGACGGTCTCCCACCCTTGAGCCTTCTGCGGGTCGAGTTCGGGGATGGCGTCGACCGTCACGCGGCTTTCCGCTACGATATCCAGCAGCGCGTGCGGCTCGTCGACGATGAACCAATTCGTTCGGTTCCCGAAGAAATCCGAGCGCTCGACGTGCTGCGCCGGGTGCGGCGTGACGCTCAATTCAAAGGCATGCGTATGCTGACGCGGGGTCGGTCGCAGTGCGAGATGGGCGACCAGACGAGAGTACACGACGGCCTGATGATACGTATACGTCGTGCGATGGCGAACGGTGTAGTTCATCACGCGCGAAAGCGGGGAAGATGCTGCAGGTACGCGTCACCGATCGCGTCCGAGATGCCGGTAACCGCGGCGGTCACTTCATCCAACAACTCGATCAGCGCGGAACGTTCGCCGACGGCGTTTATTTCGCTCATCGCATATGGGTCAAGCGCCGAGACCCGCGCCAGCAACCCTTCGGCCAGCGCCCGCGTCCGGCCGCGGCGCTGCACGTCCGTAACGAGCGGAAGATCGGCCGCGTGACGTGCGATCGCGTCAACTTGGAATGCGAGCCCGCGTGGATTACTTGCATCGAGCAACAGGAGATCGATTGCCGGCGCTGCCTGAAAGGCGTTGCGGTAACGATACGAATACGTCATCGTGCTGTCCGCGATTTCGAGAGCGACTTGGATCGCGGCGCTCTCGCGGTCGTCGGGCTCGACAAAGGTGTGACGCGCGAGCCAGCATACCGAGAAGGTCCGCTCGATGCGCCGGCCCAGATCGAAGAACAGCCAGTTGTTGCCGCGCGTCATGTTTTCGGCAGACAAACCCGACAGCGCCGCAGCGCGCCGGACCAGCATGTCGAGATACGCGCGCGCGCCGGCTCCGTCGAATGCTTCGGCCGGTTCGTAACGCGCCTCCCCCGCCGTAAGCGCGTAGATCGCACGCCAGGTGTCGAGCGAAAGGCGATCGCGAGCGGACCAGGCGGTGCGAGCTACTCGGCCGAGCAGCCGCTGCAGCCCGGTGCGTTCCTTACCGTAGATGGCTTTTTGCACTTCGTCCGAGATCCGTACGTCGTCGCCGCTGCCCGCCTCCGTGACGGCTTCCTCGCTGACGAGCGCGAGCGGCAAGAGCAGACGCCGGGCCAGATCGACGGCGTTCGTCGTGCCGTTGTTGAGTCCGGTATCTCCGGCGAGGCGCAGCACAAGAGAACGGAGCAAACGCACCGTGCTTTCGGTGCGTTCCGCATAGCGCGCGAGCCAGAACAAGTTGTCCATCGCGCGGCTGGGCGCTTCATTGCCGGCGCGCTGAATCTCGATGCGCACGCGCGGCGGCCGCAGCAGGCTAAAGGTATCGACCGGGCCGGGCGCGAGCGCCCAGACATCCTTGCTTGCAGCCCCGGATTGCATCGAGAGCGCACGAAACGTGTCGTCCGCTGCGATGCGCGCCAGGCCACCGGGCATCACGACGTAGCCGTTCGGAGTCCAGGCTGCGAAAACGCGCAGCGACATCGGACGCGAACCGAACGAACCGTGTTCGAAGGTGGGCGCAAGGCCGAGCGGTACGTGGTTTTGCACGACGGCCGTTGCACCGCGCCGCTCGACGTCGTCGGCGAAGCGCTCGATCTCCGCTTCGCTCAGCTCGCTGCCCAAGCGGGCTGATGAACCGCGCGAAAACAGCGGGCGCGCTTCGAAGGCATCGCGCACGATGCCGTGCCGAACGCGAGCCAGGCCCTCGGCGCGTCCCCATGCCGTTCCGCACCAAACCGTCGGAACGTCGCCGATCAACATCTCTTCGCCGAAGAGCGCGCGCGCTGCGTTCGGCAGATATGCGTCGAGCGCCGGTGATTCGACGACGCCGCCGCCGAGGGCGTTTGCGACCACGACGGTTTCCGCACGAATGGCATCGAGCAGACCCGGCACGCCAAGCGCTGAATCCGCCCGCAGTTCGAGCGGATCCGCAAAATCCGAATCGAGACGGCGGAAGATCACCGAGACGCGCGCGAGGCCACCCAGCGTTCGCAAATAGACGACGCCGTCGCGCACGGCAAGGTCGTCGCCTTCCACCAACTCGAGCCCGAGATAGCGCGCCAGGTACGCATGCTCGAAGTAAGCTTCGTTGTATGGGCCGGGGGTCAGCAACACGGCGTAGCCCGGCGCGCCGCGCGCAAGCGCGCTGACCGACTCGCGGAACCAACGGAAGAACGTCGCCAAGCGCTGCACGCCAAGTTCCGCAAAGAGCTCCGGGAATGTCTGGCTCACGACGATGCGGTTTTCGAGTGCGTATCCCAAACCGGCAGGGGCGTCGGCGCGGCTGGCCAGCACGGTCCACGACCCATCGGCTGCCCGGGCGAGATCGGCCGAATACAAGTGAACGTGCACGCCGTGCGGCGGCGGCACGCCCTGGAGTGCGCGCAGATACTGCGGATGGCCGAGCACGAGTTGTGCCGGGACGACGCCGCTGCGCAGCAAGCGTTGCTCGCCGTAGATGTCGCGCAGGAGTGCGTCGGCCAGGCGCGCGCGCTGGGCGACCGCGGCTTCGATCACCGCCCAATCGCCGGCGCTGACCACGAAGGGCGCGACATCGAGTTGCCATTGGCGTCCGAGGCCGAACGCTTCGTCGTAGACGTTGTAGGTAACGCCGTTTTCGCTGACCATACGCGTCGCCGACTCGAGGCGGCGCTGGTATTCGTCGGGTGCCATCGACCAGAACGCAGTTACGAGCGTCTTCCAATGCGAACGCACCTCACCCGTGCGTTCGAACATCTCGTCGTAACGCCCGAGCGCTTCCGCGCCGAAGAGGGGTGCTGCGCTGGCCACGACGCTACGACTCAGCGGCGCCGCAGATCGAGTGTGTGCGGAAACTCCGGGTTCACCGCAAGCGGGGCCGGCGTGAAGGTCCCCGGCGTGAATCCGAAGGGTTCGAAACGCGCGAGACGACGGCCTTCGGCCTCGTACGCATTGACCGGAAAGGTCGTGTAGTTGCGGCCACCCGGATGTGCGACATGATAGGTGCAGCCCCCGAGCGATCGGCTCAGACGCTCGTCCCAGATCTCGCAGAGCAAAGGCGCATCCGGCGCGATCGTCGGGTGCAGCGCGTGCGGCGGGCACCAGGCGCGATAGCGCACGCCGCCGATAGCGGCATCGGTCGCGGTGACGGTCAGGGGCACGCGGCAGCCGTTGACCAAGACGTGATGGCGCCCGGCCGTCAAGCCCGAAATCCTCACTTCAAGCCGCTCGACCGACCCGTCAACATACCGCACGGTTCCGCCCAGCATGCCTTCTTCCCCCATGACGTGCCAGGGTTCGAGCGCGCCTCGTAGTTCCAACTTCACACCTTCGTACTGCACGCTGCCGTATAACGGAAAGCGAAATTCCCAGTGCGGCCGAAACCAGTCGCGCTCGAAGTTGAATCCGTATGCGTTTAGGTCGTCGAGCACTTCGGCGAAATCGGCCCAGACGAATTGCGGCAGCATGAACTTGTCGTGAAGTGCCGTGCCCCAGCGGACGAGGCCGCTGCGGTAGGGTGTCTCCCAGAATTTCGCAATCAACGCGCGCAGCAGCAACTGTTGCGCGAGACTCATCTCCGCGTGCGGCGGCATCTCGAAGGCGCGGAATTCGACAAGGCCGAGGCGCCCGGCCGGGCCGTGGGGCGAATAGAGTTTGTCGATGCAGATTTCGGTGCGGTGCGTGTTACCGGTAACGTCGACCAAGAGGTTACGGAAGATGCGGTCGACGAGCCACGGCGAGATGTAGCCCGCGTCGCGCGGCGGAACCTCGTTGAATGCGATCTCGAGTTCGTACAGTGAATCGAGGCGCGCTTCGTCGATGCGCGGAGCCTGACTTGTCGGACCGATGAAGAGGCCGGAAAATAAGTACGAGAGCGACGGATGGTTCTGCCAATAAGCGACGAGGCTCTTGAGCAGGTCGGGGCGGCGCAAGAACGGGCTGTCGGCCGGCGTCGCCCCGCCGACCACGATGTGGTTGCCGCCACCGGTTCCGGTGTGGCGGCCGTCGAGCATGAACTTTTCGGTGCCGAGGCGCGTCAGGCGTGCTTCTTCGTAGAGCGTGGTCGTGATCGCGACCGCTTGGCGCCAATCGTGCGCCGGCTGGATGTTAACTTCGATCACGCCCGGATCCGGGGTGACTTTGATGACGTTGATGCGCGGGTCGTACGGCGGGGGATAGCCCTCGATGTGCAGCGGCGTCGTTACTTCTTTCGCCGCGTTCTCGACGGCGCCGATCAACTCGAAGTAGTCGGCCGCGGATTCCGTCGGCGGCATGAAGACGCAGAGGCGCCCGTCGCGCGGTTCGACGGAAAGCGCGGTGCGCACGGTGCCGTCGATCGCGATCTCTTGCTCGACCTGTGTTTGGCGCGCGCCGCCTTCGCTCGTGCTATCGGCGTTGTGCAGCGTTCTTTGGCGCTGTTCGTAGGCATCGGGCAACGGCGGCAAGGGTGCGAACGGATCCGGCGCTGCGATAAAGGGGCGGCTGCCCGGCTCGAGCCACGGCAGCGATCCCAGCGGCAAACGAAAGCCGGCAGCCGAATCTCCGGGCACCAGCTGCACGCGACCGGCGCGCGTCGACCAAACTTCCGAGCGCCAGCGGGCATGGGCGCGCTCGCGATCACCGGTGCCGGCGGCGTTCCAACGCTGCACGGGCAACACGAAAGCTGCCGGAGTGTTGAGGCCGCGCCGAAACGCACGCGTCAGCCTGGCACGTTCTTCGGGGTCGTCGAGCTTGGAGTCGATCGCGCTAACGTTTTCCGGCAGTGCCGCTTCCTTTTCGAGAAACGCACGCGGGTCTTCGAAGGCCGGCACGACGTACTCGTCCTCGATGCCGATGCGTCTGGCAATGCCGCGCGTGAGCGTGGCGGCGTCTTCCAGCGCGACCTCGCCCGACGCGTCTTCGCGCGCGATGCGGTACGCATCGTGCCAGAGCGGGACGCCGTCGCCGCGCCAAAAGAGCGAAAAGGCCCAGCGCGGCAGCGTTTCACCGGGATACCATTTTCCTTGGCCGTAGTGCAGCAATCCGCCGGGCGCAAACCTATCGCGCAGGCGGCGGATCAACGCGTCCGCGAAGACGCGTTTGGTTGCGCCCACCGCTTCGGTCGTCCATTCGGCGCCGTCCATGTCGTCGACGGCAACGAAGGTCGGTTCACCGCCCATCGTCAAGCGAACGTCGCCCTGGCGTAAGGCGTCGTCGACGCGGTCTCCGAGAGCGTCGATCGCTCTCCACTGCTTTTCGCTGTAGGGTTTCGTAACGCGGGGCGGCTCGTGTATCCGCGCGACCGACATTTCGAAGTTGAAGGTCACCGCCGATGGATCCGCGGTTCCCGAGATCGGTGAAGCGGACGTCGGGTTCGCGGCGCAGGCGAGTGGGATGTGGCCTTCGCCGGCAAACAAACCCGATGTCGGATCGAGGCCGACCCAACCGGCTCCCGGCAAGTACACTTCGCACCAGGCGTGCAGATCGGTGAAATCCGCCGATGCGCCGGTCGGGCCGTCGAGCGACTCAACGTCGGGTTTGAGTTGAATGAGATAACCCGACGCAAAGCGCGCGGCCAACCCCAGGCGGCGCAGCAATTGCACGAGCAGCCAGGCCGAATCACGACACGATCCGAGACGCAGCTCAAGCGTTTCGTCGGGTGTTTGGACGCCGGGCTCCATGCGGATCACGTAACCGATGTCGCGTTGGAGCGCCGCGTTGAGTTCAAAGATGAAAGGGGTCGTGGCCTTTTCACTGCGGTCGATCGACGCGAGGTAGGTCTCGAAGCCTGGCCCGAGCGGTTCGGCGGCAAGGTAGCTCGCGAGCTCGAGCGCCAGCTGCGGTTCGTAGGTGAACGGGTAACGCTCGGCCGATGATTCGAGGAAAAAATCGAACGGGTTGATGACGGCCAGCTCCGCGACGAGGTCAACCGTCACATGGAAGTGATCGGTCTTCTCGGGGACCAGGACACGCGCGAGCCAGTTGGACTGCGGGTCCTGCTGCCAGTTGAGAAAATGTCCCGCCGGTTGCAGGTCGAGACGGTAGTCGAGAATCGGCGTACGGCAGTGCGGCGCGGGCCGCAGGCGGATAACCTGCGGGCCGAGTTGGATCGGCCGGTCGTAGTCATAGCGTGTCGCATGGTGGAGGGCGACTCGAACGCTCATGTGGAGTAGTAATCGACTTCAAGGGTTCGGGCCCTACCGGAACCTGTGACGTCCGGACGGCAGCCCTCGTCACTTCGGTAAGGGCTCGCTCGATTTGAATGCGTCCAAAGTCGGCTTGCGGCCGACGAGGCTGCGCCCGGAAGACGTGGTCACGGACGGCGCTCAGAGATCACGAACCATCCGCCGCGGAGAAAGGGTTGCCCGGTCTCCGCACTCGGCTACGCCGCGGTCGATGAACCGATGGCGCCGGTAGAGTTGTATCGCGTGCTCGTTACTTGCGACGACACCCAAGGCGACTCGCGCGGCCCGTTCTTCTCAAGCCCAATCGATCACCGCGGCGATCAGTGCATCACTCGCACCTTTTCCCCGCGCAAACGGGGCAACCCACATCGATATCAGCTCGATCGTTCCGTCCTGGTCCGTCGCGGTCGCGCTCACCATACCCGCCGGTATTGCAGCGAAGTAGGCGACCACATTGAGCGGGACCGTCGAAAGCCGGGCGCGCCACCGCGCTTCACCTTGGCCCTGCCAATCTGCGAGCTTGGAGCCGAACGCGCCCGGCGCTTCGGCGAGCGCGTTCAATCGAAGTCGACGCCAAAGCAGCCAATCGTCGCTGCTGAGCGTGCAGAGACCGATGCCGTCTCGCGGCCGCTTCAGCCCAATTGTACCGGCAACGATGTTGGGCCGCGGAAGACGACGTTTGCCGTGTAGGAGTAGTCGCGCTTCGCAGCGAGCCGCATGTTCGGATAGCGAGCCGCCAAAAGCTGCAGAACGATGCCGAGTTCGAGCCGGGTCAACGCTGCACCCAGACAGTAATGCATGCCCTTACCGAAGGCGAGATGCGCGCGCGCGTCCTTGCGTTCGATATCGAAGACATCTGAATGGGCGAACTTCTTCGGATCGCGGTTGGCGGCACCAAGCAGGATGAGGATGCGCGCGCCGGCGGGGATTTCAACCCCGCGCAGGGTGACGGGGCGTGTCGTCACCCGGCGCCAAGCGATATTCGAAGAGTCGAAGCGCAGAGCTTCTTCGATGATGTTCGGCATTCGCTCTTCGGGGGCGGCGACCAGTGCGTCCCAAGCGCTGTGGTTCTCGAGCAGGCGACGCACGGCGTTCGAAATCATGTTCGTGATGTTTTCGTGGCCGGCAAAACTCAGGCCGTAGATGATCGAGACGATCTCCGCGTGCGAGAGCGTCCCATCTTCGAGTCCGGTCGCGAGAAGATCGCTCGTCAGATCGTCGGCCGGGTGCTCGACCCGCACCCCTACGAACTCTTCGCAGTATTTGAAATACGACACCATCTGACGGGCGATGCGCACCTGGTCCTCGGCCGACGCGCGACCCCACGTCATGATCAGACGGTTGCCGCACCACGACTTGAGCAGATCCATGTCTTCGTCCGGAAAGCCGATCATCTTGAAGATCGTGACGGCCGGAAGCGGGAAGGCAAGCTCGGCGACGAGGTCGATTTCACCCGACGCCGGGAGCGCGCTGATGATGGCGGAGGCCCGCTCGCGAATCACGGTCTCCATCTTCGAGATGCGCCGGGCAGAAAACGCGCGCGAGGTATGCGCTCTGATGCGCGCATGCTCGGGCGGATCGAGGTTCGACATCACGGCGAGCGGGCGAAAACCTTCGCTCAGAACCGCTTGCGCCGCGGGGGCGATGGGATCGAGCGGCGCCTGGGCGATTGCGGCCGAGAACGTCTCGGGATCACGAAAAATCGCCTCGACGTCATCGTAGTCGGTGACGGTCCACATATCGATCGCAGGCGCGTACGCTACCGGCGCTTCAACGCGCAGCTGCGAGAATACCGCGTAGGGATCCTGGAGAAAGACGGCATCGAACGGATCGTAAGCCGTCGTCGGCGTGTCGCCGGCCACCGTTGCAAACGGGCAAGCGGGCGACGGCGGCGCGAGCGGGTCGTTGAATGTGGAAGCCATAGCAGCACCACGCATCTCTTAGCAACTTAAGGGCTGGATCTCCGGCCAATAAGGCTTCTTCTCACGGCCGCCAAAACGCTTCCCAGGGTCCGGGGATGGCAGCGGCGGCGGCGAAGGGAGGCGTGTGCCTCACATCATCATCGAGTGTTCGGATAACGTTCGGACGAGAACCGACCTGCCGGCGCTGGTTGCAAGCGTGCATGCCGCCGCGCTCAGCACCGGCGTTTTTCCCGAAGGCGGCATCCGGACCAGAGTGGCAGAGCGAAGTGACTACCTGATCGCCGATTCGAATCCGGACAATGCGTTCGTGCACGTGGTCATGCGAATTGCAACGGGGCGCGACCTGGCAACCAAACGTCAGGCCGCCGAGACGGTCTTCGCGGCCGTTTGCGATCGGCTGGCCCCCGTCTTCGAGCAGAGCCCGCTCGCGATTTCGCTCGAACTCCAAGAGATCGACCCGGACTTGAGCTACCGGAAAAACAACCTCCACGATTACGTCAAGTTGCGGCGGACGCACGCGTGAAGGCTGATCCCGCGAGGCTCAAAGGTTCGATACCGCCGTTGATCACGCCGTTCCGCGACGCTGAGGTCGACTATGAAACGTACGCCCGGCTCGTCGAGTTTCAGGTAGCGAACGGTTCGCACGGTATCCTCGTAAACGGAACGACGGCTGAGCCTTCGACCTTGACCGTCGCGGAGCGTAACCGAATCGTCGACGCGGCAGTGAACGCCGCTGCCGGACGGATCGTCGTTGTGGTCAACACGGGGTCGCAGTCTCTCGCCGAAACGGTACAACTGACGGACTACGCCGTGCGCGCCGGCGCGGACGCCCTCTTGATCGTGACGCCCTACTACATCAAGCCGCCGCAGCGCGGGCTCGTGCGTTATTATCTCGAGGTGATGCGCTCGCACGACCTTCCGTGGATGATCTATCACATTCCCGGCCGCACGGCGATCAGCGTCACCCTTGAAACCGTGCTCGAACTGGCACGCGAATCGCCGTCGTTCGTCGGCATGAAGCACGCGGTCAACGATCTCGGGTTCGTCTCGGAGTGTCTTGGCGC
>Ga0302325_10000318_pt1 | contig 138997 bp, 120 predicted proteins | sample Palsa_T0_2_FD_201948 | JGI IMG/M metagenome (GOLD analysis project Ga0302325, IMG submission 201948) | Peat permafrost microbial communities from Stordalen Mire near Abisko, Sweden - Palsa_T0_2 | ecosystem: Environmental > Terrestrial > Soil > Palsa > Peat permafrost | place: Sweden: Abisko...
CGCCTCGACCATTTCGTTATCGGCGAACTCCAGCAGGCGCGGCCGCTTTTCCACCAGGATAACGCGCACGCCCAGCGCCGCGAACATGCAGGTGTATTCCACCCCGATCACTCCGCCGCCCACCACGATGAAGCTCTTGGGAATCTCGGGCATCTGCAGGATCTGGTCGCTGTTGATGATAGTGCTGCCGTTGACCGGCACCTTGTCGGAGACGGCTGGCTTGGTGCCGGGGGCGACGATAATGATGCCGGCTTCGAATTCCGACACTCCGCGAACGCTTTCCACACGGAGGTGAGTGGGGTCCACAAATCGCGCGGTCCCGTAAATGACCTCGATGCCGTTGCGCGAAAGCTGCGCCTGGGTGATGTCCGTTTCGGTTTTGATGACGTGCTGCACCCGGAAGCCCAGGTCTCCCATGGTGATCTTATCTTTCACGCGGTAGTTGACGCCGTAAATGCCCTGATACTCGAATCCAGTGAGGTGCAGGACGGCCTCCCGCATGGTTTTGCTGGGAATGGTGCCGGTGTTGATACAGCCGCCACCGACCAGTTCGCGTCTTTCAACCAAGGCGACTCGTTTCCCGGACTTGGCCCCTTGAATGGCGGCGCGCTGCCCGGCCGGGCCGGAACCGATGACGATCAGATCGTACCGTTGCATAGCGGTCTGAGTGCTCGATTCATCTTAACCGACTTGACCGGCCCGGCGCGCTAGAGTATCGATGATGGAGATTATTTCCGTTACAAACGCGCAACAACTGGTTATGGCGCGAACACTTTTCGAGGAGTACTGGCAGTCGTTCGGCTTTACTCCCTGCTTCCAGAACTTTGCGGCGGAGGTAGCCGGGCTGCCGGGCAATTATGCGCCACCCGGCGGACGGCTGGCGTTGGCATTGGCCGACGCGGCGCCCGCGGGATGCATCGCGCTGCGCCGCGTGGATGGCCAACGCGCGGAGGCCAAGCGGCTCTATGTGCGGCCGGAGTTCCGCGGCCGGGGGACTGGCCTGGCGCTGCTCGAATGGGTGATCGGCGAAGCGCGCGCGGCCGGGTACCGCGAGATGCTGGGCGACACCATGCCGGTAATGCGCCGCGCGCTCGCCATGTATGAGCGCCTGGGCTTCCAGCAGACCGGACCCTATACGGCCGAACCGACCCCGGGCGCGATCTACCTGCGTCTGGCGCTGTGACAGATTGTAATTCTGCACACAACGTCTGCGTCTTCATGATTTGGGGTAGACACCATTGGCATTAGAAATGCCGGGGCCGTTGCGGTGATGACAAATCGAACCACCAAACTCATGTTGGCAGTGTGTCTAGTGAATGCCTCTGCCCAGATCACAAGAGCGCAGGCGACACCGGCCGGAGTCGATGTGCTGACGCATCGCTACGATACTTGGCGCACCGGGGCCAATTTGTCGGAAACGGCTCTAACGACAAAAAACGTTGCGGGGCAGCATTTCGGAAAAGTCTCTGAGCGGGAGGTGGATGGAGACATCTATGCTCAGCCGCTGATCAAGACGGGCGTGGTCGTTCCCGGCGTCGGGATGCGGAACGTCGTCTATGTGGCAACGGTGAATAATAGCCTGTACGCGTTTGACGCGGATGCGCCCGGAGCCAGCAAGCCGCTGTGGTGCGTAAGAAAGGAAGTTTTCGGCGAGCCAGTACCGAAGCAGGAGGTGGTAGACTTGCCTGCCAATCAGGAATATCTGAACTTTGAGACGAAGGTTGGAATCGTGGCCACGCCTGTGATCGATCCGGATACTTCGACGATCTACGTGGTGGCGTATTCGAAGAACGGCAACGAGCACCGTTTTCGGCTGCATGCGTTTAATCTGGCGAGCGGCAAAGAGAAGACGGAGATGCACAGCCCGATGGCGATTGAAGCGTCCTATCTGGGCAATGGCGTGGGCAACGTGGAAGGCAAGATCCGCTTCGATCCGCGCAAAATGCTGAACCGTCCGGCGCTGTTACTTGCGGATGGCATACTGTACCTGGCGTTTACTTCCCACCTGGATGGGGAACCGAAGTTCGATTACCATGGCTGGATCATGGCCTATGACGCCAAGACCTTAAAGCAGGTCGCCGTAGTGAACACGACACCGGATGGAATCCAGGGCGGAGTCTGGCAGAGCGGCGGCGGACTGGCGGCGGAGAGACGGGATAAGACCTATCCGTTGATTTACGCGGTGGTATCGAACGGGAGCGTGGGGGGACGCAACTACAGCCAAAGCCTGATGCAGCTCTATCCGGGTGAGTTAATGAGCACGAAACAGGTTTTCATTCCGAACAACCACGCGTACCTGAACGACCGGGACCTGGATCTTTCAGCGGGTCCACTGTTGATACCGGATCTACCGCTGGCGATTGCGTGCAGCAAGGACGGGAAGTGTTACGTGGTGGACCGGTCCGACATGCGGCTGGTGCAGGAATTCACGGCGGGCATGAATTCGTACGGCGAGGAGCGGCGCTCGAACATTCATGGAGCGCCGGTAGTGTGGCGGGATAACAAGAGCATTTTGCGCTTGTACGTCTGGGGCGAGGAGGACTATTTGCGGGCGTTCCAGTTCGACGGGACTCGTTTCGTCGGAGCTGGCAAGAGCAAGGTGCGCGCTCCCCAGAACAGTATGCCGGGTGGCATGCTCTCCCTGTCATCGAACGGGTCCTCAGAAGGAAGCGCGATTGTGTGGGCATCGGTGCCGATTAAGGACGATGCGAATATCGGAACGGTGGAAGGAATTCTGCGCGCGTTCGATGCCGCGGATGTCGAGAAGGAGTTGTGGAACAGTAGCCTAAACGAGGCCCGGGACCGGGTGGGGATGTTCGCGAAGTTTTGTCCGCCGGTGGTGGCGAACGGCAAGGTATATATGGCAACATTCGCGGAACCAGAGAAAGCAGGGCAGGCGGAGCGTCCAAATAGCCTGGTGATCTACGGACTCCTGGCGAAAGATCCCTAGTCTAGACGGCAGTCGTTCGGCTTTACTCCCAGCTTCCGCTTCCAGCAGACCGGACCCTATACCGCGGAACCGATCCCGGGCGCGATCTACCTGCGTCTGGCGCTGTGACAGTGAGTCAGGCCGGAGCGAAAAAGCTGGAGACGGTGACGGAGAAATCAGGAAGCAGCGGATCTTGGAGCTTTTGCTCCCCCTGAAGCTCGCGCACCTGGGAGGCGGAATGTACCATCACCGAACCATCGTCGTAGAAGATCCAGACGGTGGACGCACCGTTTTCCAGATATGCTTTGATTTTCTTTTTGATACCGCTGGCGGTATCGGTTGGCCAGATCACTTCGATGGCGATGTCGGGTGCGCCCTCGATCAACCTGGATTTCAGCGCGCGGACTCGCTCGGTGCGGATCACCGACACATCGGGCGTGAGCGTGTCATACTGACCGACTTTGTAGGCAGTTTCTACCTGCACCACCAGACCAGGTTGCGGAAGGTTAGCCAAGTGGCGGATGAGAATATATGCAATGTGGTTCTTGCGGAGGTCGTGGCGTCCGGATGCAAGCGGCATTTTGATGACTTCTCCGGCGATCAGCTCATCCTTGATCCGGTTCCCGCTCGGATCGAACTCGTCGGGGAGAGCCAGGAACTGCTCAGAGGTTAGCAGGGTCGCGGTCGCCATATTGTGATCTTAGCGCGTAGCGTTTGACACGCGGCGCGCCCCGTGATTACGTCAGTGTGGAACCATGACACTGCCGTCCACTACAACCACCGATAAAGGCAGCTCCCTATACGTCCTGCTGGCGACCATTGTCGCGGCCACTTCGGGCCTGTTGTTCGGCTACGATATTGCGGTCATCAACGGCGCGCTCATCTTCCTACGCGAGCAACTGCACTTAACCGTAGTCGAAACCGAGATGGCCGCCAGCAGCCTGCTGTTCGGCTGTATCTTCGGCGCCAGCGCGGCTGGTTGGCTAAGCGACCGCTTCGGCCGCAAGCGCGTGCTGATGATCTCCGGGCTGCTATTTGCGCTTTCCGCCATCGGGGCGGCGATTCCGCACACACTGGCGCAGTTCGCCTCGGCGCGCCTGGCGGGGGGACTGGCTGTGGGCGCGGCCTCGGTGCTGGCGCCGCTCTACATTGCGGAAGTGGCGCCCGCCAGAAACCGCGGCATGCTGGTGGCTCTTAACCAGATGACCATAGTCACCGGAATCCTGCTTTCGTACCTGGTGAATTGGCTGCTGGCCTTCAACGCGCAGAACGGCTGGCGCTGGATGTTCGCCACGGCCGCCGTGCCCGCCACCATCTTCTTCATCGCCCTGTTTTTCGTGCCCGAGAGCCCGCGCTGGCTGGTGGAGAACGAGCGCAGCGCGGAAGCTCTCCGGGTACTGACACGGGTCAACGGCGGCGCCATCGCGCGGAATGAGCTGCAACAGATTCAGGAGGCCGTCGCGCAGGAAACCGGGTCCCTGCTGGAACTGCTGCAACCCGGCCTGCGCCGTGCGTTCTGGATCGCCGTATCGCTGGCGATTCTGCAGCAGATTACGGGCATTAACACGGTGATCTTCTATGGCTCGATTATCTTCAAGGAGCATGTCGCGCACCAGAGCAACACTTCGGCGGTGTCCGTCAACGTGGTCGTCGGGGTGGTCAATTTCCTGATGACGGTAGTGGCCTTGGGGCTGATCGACAAACTGGGCCGGCGTCCGCTGCTGATGATTTCGACGGCGATGATGGCGGCTTGCCAGGCGGCGCTGGGCTTCGCGTTTCTGTTGAAGGCGCCTCCGGCCATGCTGGTGCTGACCATCGTTCTATTCTGCGTGGCTGCCTTCGCGGTGGGTCTGGGCCCGGGCGTATGGGTGCTGCTTTCGGAAATCTTTCCCACGCGCATACGCGGCCGCGCCATGTCCATCGCCACCATCTGCCTGTGGATCGCCTCCACGGTGTTGACCATGACGTTCCTTTCGCTGGTGAAGGCCGTCTCGGCGACCGGCGCATTCCTGATCTACAGCGGCATGTGCGTGGCAACCTTCTTCATCGTCTGGCGGTTTGTGCCGGAGACCAAGGGCCGCAGCCTGGAAGAGATCGAGCGGTTCTGGCTGCCACGGTAAAGGGAGCCGGAAATAATTCATTGAAACGGTTTTTGGCCGATCTGCACATATAGGCGTACGGCAGCCCAGTCCGGGCTACTTAAACTCAGAAAGGAGCAAATCAAATGTCTGAAGTCGAAAAGCAAATCATGAACCGCATCTCCAATAATGCGGATCTGGAGGGCGCGCAGGATCTTATTGACGCGCACATCGATGAGGTGACTGGCGGAAGTTTCAGTTCGTTCGCCTCGTTTACTTCGTCCGTGCCTCCGCCACATCCCGGCCCGATCACCAAGATGTAAGGTTCCCACACGCTGACGATGCGCTCTCTGGAGAACAGGAAGGGCGCATCGCTCTTCGATTGTAATTTCCTCGATTGTCATTGTAATAAGGATCAACGTATGCGAGCCCTGCCAATTCCCAATCTGAATATCGTTTTCAAGATCAGCGAGCGCTGTAACTTAAAGTGCGATTATTGCTATTTCTTTTTCGGCGGCGATGAAACCTGGAAGCTGCATCCGCCGGTGGCGCCGCGGCAAGTGATCGAGGATCTCGGAGCCTTCGCGGCGCGAGCGGCGCGGGACCACGGGCTCCAGGCAATCACGCTGGTTTTTCACGGCGGCGAGCCACTGCTGATGAGCCGGCCCAGGTTTGCCGAAATGTGTGAGACGCTGCGTAGCCACGAAAGCGGCTTTCGATTCGATTTAGTCATGCAGACGAATGGCGTGCTGGTGGACGACGAGTGGATCGATCTTTTGGAGCGATACGGGGTATCCGTCGGTGTGTCTCTGGACGGCACCCGCGCCGTCAACGACCTGCATCGCCTGGACCTCAAGAGACGCAGTTCGTACGATCGCACGGTGGCCGGTCTGCGCCGACTGCAAGAGGCAGCCGCGCAAGGGAGAATGCCGGCGCCGGGGCTGCTCTCGGTGATTAATCCCGCCGTGGATGGCGGCGCAGTATACCGTCACTTCGCGCACGATCTCCTCGTGACCCGTATGAACTTTCTTACACCCGATTACAGCTGGGAGTCAGGAGTGGGTGAAACGGTCATCCGCGGCGTCGAGCGATTTCTGCTGGCTGCCCTGCGCGCGTGGCTGGCGGACAGGAATCCACAGATTCGCGTGCGGATATTCTCGGAACTGCTGTCGGCCATGATGGACCCTCTGGCCATGGACTGTATTCAGACTTATCGGGACGATTATCGGAATATCGTCTCGGTCTCCTCGAACGGGGATCTCGGTCCGGAGGATACGCTGCGGACCCTGGACCCGCGCTTCAGCTCCATGGGATTGAATGTTGCCAGAAACGATCTGCGGGAACTGATTGAATCGGACGCCTGGCGCGAGCAGGCCGACGCGGCCACCATGCGGCCGGAGGGCTGCAAAGACTGCGGATGGTGGAAAGTCTGCAAAGGGGGCCGGCCGGTCAATCGCTACTCGAAATCCCGCGGCTTCGGCAATCACTCGCTCTATTGCGCCGGACTCAAAGACATGTACGCGGAGGTGGGGGCGTTTCTGGTGCGGAACGGAACGCCGCTTTCCGAGATTGCGTTTCGTCTTGCCAGTTAGCTAAGGGCAATGGTCATGACCGATATGGTTTCTTACGCGCAGGCTTTTGCCAGCCCTGACGGCGGCGACAACACCGGAATCGTGCGCACGCTGGCGCTGGGGCGTTTGAATAGCACGCGCCGCCGCATAACAGGTGCGCTGGCGGATGCGGGTCAGGGGGAGACGGCGCGGACGCTGCTCGCCTTTGCAGTGGGCGCGGGAAGCGCGTGGCGGCCTGAAACGGGGCTGGCGATGCTGGCGTATCGGAGGCAGTCCCACGGACTGGCGGCCATGCAACTGGCGGCCGCTTACGCCGGCACGGGCGGGAGCGGCTGGGTCGAGAGCCGGATCGAAGCGCCGCAATGGCTGTACCTGGATGGCTGGCTGACGCCTGTCGACGGGCGCTGCGGCTTAAGATCCGACGGCCGCTCGATCACCATTGACTCCGATTTCGGCAGCGCGACATATCTTGCATCCGGTCTTGCATCCGGCGAGAGTCACTGGAGGCCCGCGGACGCGCCAGGAGGGCCTTGGACGGCTTACTCCAGCGGCGGTCTGGCGCCGCGGTACGTAACCGCGGGCGGACTGCGCAACGCGGTCGAAGGATTCCCGTGGATCTCCGGGACCCCGCCGCTCGCGGTCATGGAACGGCCCAACACGGCCGATGCACGCATCGCGACGATTCATCAAGGCTGGCGAGTGATTCTCGATCGGACGCCTGTTTACGGCGCGTGGGTGGCCAGCACGGCGGCGGGGTGTCTGCTGCTCGATCCCAACGGAAGCGGCAATCCCCAATCCGGCAGTTCGGACGACCATCCGGGGTTGATCGCCATCGATCCGCCGGATTGTCCCGTCTATTGCGGCGAGATCCTGGTGCACGAGTGCTCGCATCAGCACCTGCAGATCTACGCCATGGTTGCGCCGCTGGTGACAGCCGGAAGCCGTGAAATGTATTACTCGCCGATCAAACGCGCTCGCCGCACCATAGATCGCGTGCTCTGCGGCGCGCATGCGGTCGGCAACATGATTCTCTACTATGCCGCGCTCAGCCGAAGCATGACGCTGGACCGCGCCTCACAGGAAAGATTCGATCAGCATCGTTCCTGGTTCGCGGAAGACTACCGTCCCGCCCTGGACCGCAGTGAAAGCCTCACGGAGGCCGGCCGCACGCTTTGGGGCAGCTTGTGCAATGCCGTCGATCACGCGTCGATCAAGCATGGGAGCAGTGAATGCCGCTAATTTCAAATACGCCGCAGCTAGTGGCGGGCAAAGTTAAAGGGCTGGACAACCGCCGAATATTTCGTCCGGAGGCGCTGGAGGCATATACGACGCGCCGGGCGGGCGAGGCGTGGATAGCCCGACCGCGCCTGGAAGCGTGGATCATCGCCGGCCTGACGATAGTGACCGTTGCGGGCGCCGTCTTGATCTGGCTGGGAGGGCACTGAGGCCATGGCCGCTGCAACTGCCGCCCCGGCCTCCGCGCCCCGCCCACGGCGCGTTCCCGTGATTCTCCAGGGCGAAATCAGCGAATGCGCGGTGGCCAGCCTCGCCATGGTAGCCGCCGCCTGGGGTCTCAAAGCCGATCTGGCCACCTTTCGATCCAGGCTGGCCTCCACGCCCCGCGGCGTCAGCCTCCGCACGCTAATGAATCTCGCCGCAAGTATTGGACTTTCGGGCCGTCCAGTGAGGATCGGACTCAAGCGCGTTGGAGACTTGAAGCTGCCCGCCATTCTGCATTGGAACATGGATCATTTCGTCGTTCTGGAGCGGGTGACGGGCGGCATTGCCACGATTGTAGACCCGGGGCGGGGCCGATTGGGCGTGCCGCTCGACGCGATGTCTCCGCACTTCACGGGGATCGCTATCGAGTTCACCCCCACAGACAGTTTTCAACCGGGCGTAGTGCGTCTCTCGCGCAGCTTCCGTCGCGCCTGGGTGGACGATCGCGGGTTGCGCGCTTCAGCATTCCTCGCGCTTTGGCTCACGATGCTGCTGCAAGTCGCGATCGTGGCCCTGCCTTTTGCATATCGAAACATCATCGATCGGGCAGGGGGGCATTTCTCCGATCCGCGCCTGTTGCAGATCGCCGGCGGCATCGGCCTGATGATGCTGGTGCAAGCCGGATCGGCGTGGTCGAGAGGCGTGGTGGTCACGCGCGTGGGCAGTATCTTCGTGCATCGTGTCTCGACGCGCATCGTCGCGCGCCTGTTTTCCCTTCCCGTCGCGTTCTTTCACCGTCAGATGCTCGGAGACGTGCTGTCGCGCGTGCGTTCGGTGGACACCATCCGCCGCTTTCTCACCGATCAGGCGGCGCCCCTGGTGATCGACCTTGCCGTAGGTTTGGTAACCGCGGCACTGATGATCGGATTCAGTCCGCACCTGGCGCTGATCGTGATTATCGGCCTGGCAATCGAGATGGCCGTGCGGCTGACGGGTTTGCGCAAACAGCGCGAACTTTCCGAGGATCTGCTGGAAGCCGAGGGCAAGGAACTCTCGCGCCTTCTGGAATCGATGCGCGCCATTCAAGCCATTAAACTCGCGGGACGGGAGGTCCAGCGGTTCGCGGTGTGGGAGAACGAGCTGGTCCGCGTGCTGAACTGCAATACGCGGCTGAACCGCCAAAGGACCACGGTGGTCACCATCGCTTCGGCGGCCGGCGCGCTGGAGTGGGCGGCCGTGTTGGCAGTGGGGGTGCTCGGGGTGGGTTTCACGCCTGTCACTACCGGCGTGCTGTTCGGATTTCTGGCGTACCGCGGAGTGTTCCGCGAGCGGCTGTCCACGGTGATGGAGAATCTCTGGTCGCTGCAGATGGTCGGCGTACACTTGCGGAGGCTGGACGACCTGATGCTGGCCGAGGCCGAGCCACAGGGCGGCGAAACACTGCCGCTCGAAGGGCCGGGTCATCTCAAGCTGGAGAATATCAGCTTCCGCTACGCGGCCACCGAGCCGCTGGTGCTCGATAATGTTTCGCTCGAGATCCCCGCGGGAGCCTGCGTGGCCATCGTGGGTCCCTCCGGCAGCGGCAAATCCACGTTGATCAAACTCATCCTGGGCATCGAGACGCCGCAACAGGGCACCATTTTTCTCGATGGCGTGCCCCTGGGTAATGTTCATCGCCAGGCCTGGCGCGAGCGCTTCGGAACGGTGATGCAGGACGATACCCTGCTGGCCGGATCGATCGCCGAGAACATCGCATTTTTCGATGCGCGGATAGACATGGATAAAGTCCGAGAGGCGGCCGGAGCCGCGGCGATCCATGACGAAATCGACGCCATGCCCATGGAGTACGGAACCCTGGTGGGAGATATGGGCGTGCAGGTTTCAGGCGGGCAGCGCCAACGCATCCTGATTGCGCGGGCGTTATACCGGGAGCCGGGGCTCATTCTTTTCGACGAGGGTACGGCGAATCTCGACGCGGAATCCGAGCGGAGGATCGCCGAAGTGCTTACCAGCCTGGCGCCGACCCGCATTATTGTCGCGCATCGCTCTCACTTACTGTCGCTGGCGGATATCGTTTATGAAGTTCGCGACGGGCAGGTATCGCGGGTGCATCCATTCGTACTGCCCGCTTCAATTTGAGTTCTGGACCTTGTGCAGACTGAGGGGGTTCTGTGTAAATGGAAGAGCAGCAAGTAATACATGTAACGGGCGGACGTTCAATTCGGATAAGGAGAACTGCTCATGATTCGCAAACTGTTGTTAGGTTTGGTGTTCTTAGTTGGCGCGTGCAGCGCCGCGGACGTCAAGTTCTATTATTCGATGGGTTTGAACGCGAATATTCCGATGTTCGGCAAATTGGACGGCATGCTGGTAATGATGCCGGGTGACGACGTCATCGCCGCTGACGACGTGGATGTAACGGTTACGTATACAGTGAACGGCAAGCCCGCTACGGTAACCAAGACAGTCGGCAGGCCGGATTCGTTTGCCGCTCCAAACTTTCTGTTTCCAAACGGCCTGACGACAATTGGCCCATGGTTCAACCTCTGCGATTACGGCTCTTTACAGGAGGTGGTGATCAAATCCATTTCCGTCAGCGAACAACGCGGCGATGTAATCAGCGTCAAGACAGTGAACAGTCCTCAGGTATCGGTAATTTACTAGTGTTCCCGGCAGGAGCCGGAGCAGGGGCTCCGGCGCGGTCCAGGGGGACCGCCCCACGCAGATTGTCAAGCTACATTGTGTTATTCGGACTCGGATTGGAAGGTTCCGATGAAGGAGCTCCGCTTGTCGGGGCTGCTCCACGTGGTACCGAGGCCCTGACCTGCGAACTGGTTCGCCAGGGCGTAGGCGGGCATGGCGTGATCGAGCTTGGTTAGCGGGCGATACCAGACTTCTTCGTTGCGGCAAGTGTGATCGCCTTCGTTGATCGCGCGGGTGCTGATCTTAGCCAGGTTGCCGGCCGTTAGCGTCGCTTTCATGCTGTGGATATCGTCGTTGGCGAAGGTCAGATCGATCGGCTGATAATCCACGCGGACCACGTCCTGCAACAGGTCGCCGGCCATGTGTTTGGCGAAGCTCTGCAGCGCCAGGCGTTGCTCGGGATTTGCGCGGCTATCCACGATCATGACCGATACCACGGGATAAGCCGTTTCGTAAACATCACCAAGAGTGTGATGCGCGCGGACGACACCCACGACAGACATTCCATCAAGATCGACGCCCTGCCAGGAGCCCTTCGTCACTTTCCAGCCGAATACGGCCAGTTGGCCGACCAGTCCGACTTCGGAGTTGGCGAAGCACGGGCCGGTATAGACGTCCGCCGTGCGGGCCTCTACGTAATTACCATAAATGCCGTGGGCCGAAATTCCAGCGGCAAGACTCACAGAAGCTATCGCTAACGACGCGACAGCCACACCGATCGTTCTATACATGATTTACTCCTAACTACCATTATAGCCCCACCACCCTCTTACAGTGGTTTGTAGCAAGCCCGGGCCGGGTTGCACTCGTAGTCGTCTACGATTTTGCCGTCCGGGCCCAGGCAGTTGTAGGTATGCTGGCACCAGAAGAGCCGGTCGTTGCCATGCTGGACCGTGGGGTCCCATTCGGCTTCGATGAACTGGCCCTTCCAGTTCAGGTTCTGGCAGCGGTCCAAGCCGATGTTGGTCAATCCCGCGCGTTCCATATTATGCCTTTCCGCCGGCGGCCGCCAGCAGCGCGCGCTTTACTGCCACACGCGCCAATTGCACTTTGTAGCGGTTCTGGCTGAGCGGCGTAGCACCTGCGAGCGCGGCCTTGCCGGCTTCCGCGGCCACTTCCGGCGTGATGCTCTTGCCGGCCAGAGCTTGCTCCGCCTGGGTTGCGGCCCAAGGCGTGGGCGCCACGTGACCCAATACCACGCGCGCACTGGCGACCTTCGCGCCGTCCATCTTCAAAGCCACTGAAGCCGCGACCAGGGGCCAATCGAGCGCCTCCTTCTGCCGCACTTCGTAGGTGGCGTTATGAGTGGGCGCGGCCGGGACCAGGATTTCGGTGACCAGCTCATTGGGCAGCAGTGCGATCTCGCGACTGGACTCGTTTTGCGGCGTCACGAAGAACTTGGCGGCATCCACATCGCGGCTGCCGGTGGGCGATACCAGCCTGATCCTGGCGCCCAGAGCCACCAGCGCCGGACCCAGGCTGGAGGCGCTGACGAAATAGGCCGGACCGCTGTTTCCCAGAATGGCGTGGAACTTATTCTCGCCGCCGGGAACCAGCGATTTACCGTCGGCGTCCTTGCCCAGCAGGCCGAAGCCATTGCGGAAATACCAGCAGCGGGGCCGCTGGCAGAGGTCGCCCGCTACGGTCCCCATATTGCGGATCTGCGGGCTCGAGACACCCAGCGCCGCCTGCGCCAGCGCCGGAAAGCTCTTGCGGATTTCGGCGTTCTCGGCCAATTCGTCGAGCGTCACGGTCGCGCCGATGCGCACTACCGGGCCGCGTCTCTGAATCCCGCCGAGCTCCTTGATGTTCTTGATATTGACGAGGCGCCGCGGCGTCTCGATATTCTCCTTCATCAGGCTCAGCAGGTCGGCGCCGCCGGCCAGCACGTCCACTTCGCCCCAGCGCGCGCCAAGCAGGCCCACGGCCTCGTGGACGGTAGTGGGGTTGGCATATTCGAAGGCTTGCATTATGCGTTCCTCCCTTCCAGGGCCGCCAGCACGCGGTCCGCGGTAAGCGGCACGTGCGGCACGCGCACGCCGATGGCATTGGCCACCGCGTTGCTGATGGCGGCGACCACCCCGATAGTCGGCGGTTCGCCCAGTCCGATCACGCCGCGTTTATCGTTCTCCGGCGTAATGTCGAGGTGAACCACGATCTCGCCTATATCGGCGATTCCCGCCAGTTTGTAGAACTCCATGTCGGCGTTCAAGTATTTGCCGGTTTGCGCGTCCATGACGCGTTCTTCGAAGAGCGCGGCGCAGACGCCCATGATGGCCGCGCCGTGGATCTGGCTCTCGGCGGTTTTGGGATTGACGATCAGCCCGCAGTCCTGCACGGCCACGAACTTGTTCATCTTGACGATTCCGGTTTCGGTATCGACGGAGACGTCGGCCATTTGAATGCCCCCGACGCCGCTCCCATTCAACCCGCTGGGCTTTTGCGGATTGTTCTCGCCCATCTCCGAGATTTTGGTCGTGCCCAGTTTGCGGCAGGCATCCTGCCAGGGCAGACTCTTGGACGGATTGTCTTTCAACTGGATGCGGCCATCGATCGCCGCCAATTGATCGGGCGAAGTGTTCAGCACCGGCGCCACCGCGGCGAACAACTTATCGAGCGCGTTGACCGTAGATTTGCGCGTGGAGACCGTAACTCCGCCCACCGTAGTAGACCCGCCCGACGCGCCATCCGGCGGATATTCGCTATCGCCGATGCGCAGTGTGATGGCTCCCATGGGCAGCCCGAGAGTTTCGGCGGCGACCATGGTGATGATGGTTCGCGTGCCGGTGCCCAGGTCCTGGCTGCCCAGTTCCAACAGCACCGAGCCATCCGGATTGATGGTGGTGCGGCACTGGCTGGCGTGCCCGGCGCCGCCCCAGGTGTTGATACCGAGGCCGAGACCCTGCTTGACGGTCCCTGAGCCGGAATCGCCGCGCTGATGCCAGCGCTTCTTCCAATCCATCTCGTCCGATGCCTTTTGCAATTGCGCGCGATAGACGGCGGCCCGCGAGGTTAAGTCGGCGTTCTTGCTGAATAGTTCCACCGGATCCATTTTCAGCTTGGCGGCCAGATCTTCGAGCGCGGAGCAGGTAATGAAGGATGCCTGCGGGTGATTCGGAGCGCGCCAGGCGCGTGCGCCGCCCGCATTCACGGCCACCGCGGAATGGTTCAACCGCTTGTTGGGAATTTCGGTGAACACGTAGGGAAGCGGAGGCATGCCCCCGCCGGTCATGCCGCCTGTCGCCCAGGAATTCGATTGCCACGCGGTGAGGGCGCCGTCCTTGGTTGCGGCGACCTTGATACTGGCGTAGGCCGATGGGCGATTACCAGCGATCTTCAATTCCGTGGCACGATCCAGATACAGCTTCACCGGGTTGCCGCCGGCAGCTTTCGAAAGCAGTGCGGCTTCCACGCCCCAGCGGTCCGCCGCGAACTTGCTTCCGAATCCGCCGCCGATGAATTGCATCTGGGTGCGGACGTTGGCGGCGGATACTTCGAGCGACTTGCCCAAGTCACCGCCGATGCCCGAGACATTCTGGGTGGAGGGCCACAGATTGACGCGAGTGCCATCGAACTGCACGATGTTGCCGTGCGGTTCCAGGCAGCAATGCGTGATTACCGGAATACCGTAGGTGTCTTCGACCACCACGACACCGGCTTCCTGAAAGGCCTTGTCGGGATCGCCGGTCACCTGCTCTCCGGCCGCCTTGACGCGATTGCCGGCTTTGGCGAGATCCTCTTCGCGAACCAGGAACGGCAGGATTTCATACTTGATCTTGATCTTGCGGACGGCGTCGTTGGCGATCTCTTCGGTGACGGCCGCCACGGCTGCGATCTCGGTCCCTTCCCACTGCACTTCCTGACCGGCCGGCGTGATCACGCGTACCGCTTTCACGCCCTCCAGGTGCTCCGCATCGCTGGTATCGATGCTGGTGATGCGAGCGTGCGCGTGCGGCGAAGTCAGCAGAGCGCCGAAAAGGGTGGCGGGGGGCTTCTGGTCCGACGAATATTTCGCCCGCCCCGTGGATTTATCGATTCCGTCCAGGCGCTTTTGGCGCGTGCCGATCACGCGCCGCTTGTCCATCGGAGGCCAACTGTAATCAGGCATTATGTCCTCCCTTCATTTCCTTGGCCGCTTCGAGAACGGCCTGCCGGACGCCCACGTAGGTGCCGCATCGGCACAAGTTGCCGCACAGCCCTTCCTTCACCTGTTCGTAGGTCGGGTCAGGATGGTGGTCCAGGAAGGCCTTGGCCGCCATCACGAAGCCGGGCGTACAATAACCGCACTGCTGCCCGTCGTTGTTGACGAAGGCTACCGAGACAGGATGCGGCTTGCCGTTCGAAATGCCCTCGATGGTTTGGATGTCTCTGCCTTCCGCATCGATGGCCAGGACGGTGCAACTGTACACGGATTTCCCGTTGAGAATTACGGTACAAGCGCCACAGGTGGCCCGGTCGCACACACGCTTGGCGCCGGTAAGATCCAGATGATTGCGCAGCGCGTCGAGCAAAGTAACGCGCGGTTCCAGCTTGACGGTTTCGGCTTTACCGTTGATCTTAAGCGTGATCGGAACGGCGCCCGGGCCCACAGGCGCGCCTTCCGCCGGTGGCGCCGCAACCGCCTGTTTATCCAGTATTCCGGCGCCCAGGACGCCGCCGCCGATACCCGCGCTGCGAATAAAGCCGCGCCGCGAGACGCCGGATTTGGATTTCCTGGGAACCTCAGAATCGTTTTTCGAACTCACCAGACACACTCCTTTCGTGCCATAAAAAGAGGCTTCGAATCGTATTCCACGAATATATCAGATTTTTGGAAATGTGGCCGTTCACGCTGGTTCGCCGATGAGGCCGGACATGCGCAGAGGGCTCTCCACGAATCGAAGCAGCCGAGCCGGAGGAACCCCCGAAAATCGCCGCACTTCGCGGGTCATATGAGCTTGATCGGAATAGCCCGCATCCGCTGAAAGCTGAACGAGAGCTCTGGTATTGTCGCGGTTATTATTTCGTGGGCTGGCAAGATGGACCAGGCTCTGGAAACGCGCCACCGACTGAAACATCTTCGGACCATAGCCGACGGCATCTGAAAACCGCCGGTGCAGCTGGCGGCTGCTGATCCCTATCAGTCGACTGAGTTGTTCAATTTGGCCGTTCGGATGCTTTGCAAGCCACTGGACAGCAGCGATCACCGCGTGGTCTAAAGGTGCGGGATGCGCCAGGCGGTCGAGCAGGGCCGCCACGATCGCGGACCGTCTTGCCGGAAGCCCTGCCTCCTGGGCGATCCGCGCAAATTGCGTTTCCACCGCGCTGCCCCACACATCGCAAAGTCGTACGGATTGATTTAATAACTCCGAGGCCGGCAGGCCGAGCAGGCCCGGCGCGCGACCGGGATAGAATCGTGCGCCGACGATCGTGGTACCCGGAGCGAGACGAGCGATAAACGGCTCGGACCATGGCCCCACTACCATCGGAGAATCGTCGTTGATGAGAACAATATCGATGCAGCCGTCGGGCAGTACGCGCTGTGCGTAGGAACACGGCGTCTCGGAGATCGACTGCGTCCACAGGCAGAACAGGTGCCCCGCAAGTGGCGGAGGAGCTGGAAATTCGCGGTAGTCGGAAACCGGGCCGTCTCCTGCCGATGCCATACCCGCATTGTCCTACATTCCGTTTCATGCCTTTACAGCACAGCGCCACAATGGCGTTAGCGATGAAATTGGCCTTTGACGAAGTCAAGGCGACTCAGGCGGGCAGCGCTATTTATGAAGCTGGCGGGCGGCTCCCTGAACTATATTAGCCTTAATCAAACTGCTATATCGGGCCGACAGGGAGGCTTTCCGAAGGTGCGGACTTTGGATAATCGCTACAGAACCTGATCGTGAGGGGTTGTTCGCTACAATCAGCTTCGCATCATAATGACTTCCTGTCGGAAGACGCCTACAATCTGGCGCTGGTGCTCAATGAGTTGGATTTCTTGGGCGAGCACGATCGCATCAATGGGTATCTCCAACGCTTCTGTGACCGATTCGAAGATGTGAAAGTGAGTCGGAGAGAGTCTCGCGCAGATGTTCCTGCGAGAAACCGGGCTGTCGGAGGCGCTTTCGGCGATCCGAGTGTCCGACGGTACGTTGAAGTTTCTCTGTCTTCTCGCCGTGCTGTTTCATCCCAAGCCGGTGCGGTCCGTCTGGTGGCCGAGGTGCTGATTGAGGCGTCGGAGCACACACAACTGATCGTCACGACCCATTCCGACACCCTGGTCGAAGCGTTGTCCGACCGCCCTGAGTCGGTATGGGTCTGCGAACGTGACTTCGACAACGGCACTCAGTTCAAGCGCTTGTCGCATGGAGAACTCGACGCATGGCTGGAGCATTATACTCTGGGTGAGCTGTGGCGGAAAGGCGAAATCGGTAGGGGCCGCTGGTAGATGCCCACGGAGATCTGGATCTATTTCGAGGGCCAGAAAACGCATTCGACGGCGTGGAACATCCTGCTCCGCGATAGCGAGGGGCCCTACCATCCCAGCCGCTCGCCCTCGGATTCAATCTTCTGGATGGCTGAAATGTTTAAGTCTCTCCTGGACAAACTTGCCTAACCGACGACCCCGCGCTACCACTTATGCGTAAACACGAACCAGATCGCCAGCACGCTGGCCGCCCCTAGCAGCCACGCGATCGCCGCCTTCACTCCCGGCCGCGACAGCCACTCCGCCGCCCCCTCCGGATCTTCGCGCAACGGCTTCAGAAACCGACGCTGCAGCGACGACGGCAGGTTGCGTATGGCCCGCGCGATTTCTTCCCTGCCCTTGCGGTCCGCAATCAGGATGGTCGCCGAGTTCAGCCCGTTGGTGGATTTCAGCAGCTTGCGACGCAGCGGCGCCGGCACTTCCTTCACCGACCGGTAGACCGCGTCCGTATCGCCCGCCGAGATTAGAATGGTGGAGCTCTTCAGCACGCCCGATTTGGATAGCGGATTAGCCTCGCCGCAATGCGGGCAAGTCGATCCCGCGGCTGCATCGAACTGTTTCCCGCATCGGCGGCAAGTCATTCTATACCGCCACGGCCTTGGGACGCTTATCCCGCGCCGCCTGCTGATCTCCCAGGTTATCGAGCACCACCTGGATGAAGCCGAGCGCCGCTTTGGAGAGCGCTTTGTCCTTACGGTAAATCAGTCCCAGCCGCCGGATCATCGGCTCCGGCGCCAGCGAAATCGCGCGTAGCTTGCCGGCGGCCACCTCCTCCCGGCAATTGGAAACCGCCAGGAACGAGATGCCTAATCCGGCCATTACGAAGCGCTTCATCATCTCCGTCGAGTCCAGTTCCATGGAGACCTGCAGATCGTCCTCCACCAGCTCGAACCAGCCGTTCAAGCGCGCCCGCGTGGCTCCGGACTTCGGCAGCAGCAACTGGTATTCCAGCAATTCGTGCGCGTGGACTGCCTTCTTGTCCGCCAACGGATGCCGCGCCGGTACGATCAGCCGGATCTCGTCCTTATGGATATGCACCACTTCCAGGCGCTTCTCCTCCACGGGCAATTGCGTGAGGCCGAAATCGGCGATGTTTTCCGTCACCGCATCAACCACGCGCGAACCATAGGAACGATCCAGTTGAAGCTGCACAGCCGGAAACAGGTTTTTGTACTCCGAAAATACCTGCGGCAGGACGTAAATGCAGGTGGCCTCGTTGGCCGCGATCACCAGCTCCCCGCGAGGGTTGCGCTCGAGCTCGCTGATGGCGTCCTGCGCCCGCCGCCGCAGGTCCAACATCTGCGCGGCGTAATCCGCGAAGATCTTGCCGGCCGTGGTCAGTGAAATGCGGCTGCCGAACCGCTCGAACAGCGCCGTGTTCAACTCCTGCTCGAGTTGCCGTACCTGGGCACTGATAGCCGGCTGGGTGCGGTAGCACGTATGGGCGGCTTTCGAAAAGCTCTTGAGCCTGACGATCTCAAGGAACGTGTGTACTTGATCGAAGTCCATACTTCAACGCCCGTCCCTAGCCCCGTCACCTCGCGCGCCTCAGCGTCCAAACAAACCATGAATGGGAGAGATAGAAATTATCAATTTCCCTCGTACCACGCATGTTGGTATGTATTGTAACAGAAGGATTCGGGTGGGTGCGCTTGGGAATCGGCTTGCGCCGGGGCCGGAGCGATAATTCTATTGAAGCCTATGCGCTTTCGCTTGCTGAGGTAGGCGCCCGGTGCGGCGATTCGCGCTGGTTGCCGGTTGCGTCCTGGCTTGCTGTTCCGCGCTTCTCGCGCAGAGCGGAGAAAATGTCCTGCTGGTGGTGAACCGCGCGGACGCGCTCTCGCGTCGCATCGCGGACTATTATGTCTCCAGGCGCTCCATCCCGCTCAAGAATGTCTGCAAGCTGAACATCCCGGAAGCACACGAAGAGATTTCCTGGGACGACTACGTGGAGCAGATCGAGCGCCCCATCGCCCGCTACCTCGCCAAGGCCCAACTGCGCGAGCAAATCCTCTACATCGTCACTACCATGGGAGTCCCTCTGAAAGTAGCGGGCGGCGGCCAGGGCCCTGGCGCCGAATACTGCGCGGTCGATTCCGAGCTCGCGCTGCTATACGGCAAGATGAAGGGCACACATTTCCCGCGCGCCGGCCTGGTCAACAATCCGTTCTACCGCCAGAAGGACGAGCCGTTCACGCATGCCCGTTTTCCCATCTACCTGGTGACGCGCCTGGCCGGCTACGATTTCGACGACGTGAAGGGCATCGTCGATCGTTCCCTGGCCGCCCGCAATCGTGGCAAGTTCATATTGGATCTGAAATCCCACGACGACGACGTGGGCAACAACTGGCTGCGCACTGCGGCGTTGTTGCTGCCGGCGGATCGCGTCGTGCTGGAGGAAAGCGCCAAGGTCGTCACCGGAGAAAAGGACGTGATCGGATATGCCGGCTGGGGCTCCAACGATCCCAACCGCCATCAACGCAATCTGGGCTTCGAGTGGCTGCCGGGGGCCATCGTCACCGAGTTCGTTTCAAGCGACGGCCGTACCTTCCAACGCCCGCCCGCTGCCTGGACCATCGGAGCGTGGCAGGACCAAGCCCACTGGTTCGCAGGCTCGCCCCAAACGCTCACCGCCGATTACATACACGAAGGCGCGACGGGCTGTTCCGGCCACGTCTACGAGCCTTTCCTGGAATTTACGCCGCACCCGGACTATCTCTTCCCGGCTTACTTCCACGGCCGCAACCTGGCCGAGAGCTACTATCTGGCGATCCCCGGCCTGAGCTGGCAGAACATCGTAATAGGCGATCCGCTGTGCAAGCTCCAGTAGCGTGTGAATTTTTTACGCGCGAGCACGCACACTTTCTCAATTTCTCCTCAATTTGGCGTACGTTCAATTACAGCGTCATACACTTGCAGCTTCCAACACACTGTAAACAGCCAACTGGCATCCCGGATGCTCGCCTCAATGCGCGCGGCGCCACTTCAACGTTGTAGAAGCTGAAAGGATCAGGCATATGCGAAAAATTTTGACATCGACCGCGTTTTTGACTCTTTTCGCCGCGCTTGCTTTCGCCGAGTCGTGGAGCGGCACTCTGATTGACGCCAGTTGCTACAGCCAACAGAAGAATACTGCCTCCTGCATGGCTACGAGCTCGACCACGGCGTTCGCCCTGAATGTTGCTGGCCAGGTCCTCACCATGGACGATGCGGGCAACACCCAGACCGCCGCGGCGTTGAAGAACCGGGCCGACCGGTCCACCGACCAGGATGGAAAGAGTTCCCCGATCACAGCGAAGGTTACCGGTACAAGAGACGGGGACACACTAAAAGTAGATACCATCGAAGTGCAGTAGTGCCGCTGCGGCCGTCCCTGCCCGCGCGGGGACGGCTGCTTTAGATACCGCCCCCTCCCACGCGCCCCGGATTTTGTATATACTCATGACTCGCTCCAGGAGCGAGCATCATGGACCTCAATCCTACGCCGCAAGAGCGGCAGTTCCGGGACGAACTGCGCGCCTGGCTGGAGGCGTATGCGCCGCGCGATTGGGAAGCGCGGCAGTCCGCCACCGAAAGCATGGAAGCGCGTTTCGCGTTCCTGCGCGACTGGCAGCGCCAGGTCTACGAGGGCGGATGGGCCGGATTGTCCTGGCCCAAAGAATACGGCGGCCGCGGCGCCACGCTGATGGAGCAGGTCATCTTCACCGAAGAGTTGGCGCGCGCCGGAGCGCCGCCCCTGCCCGGTATTTTGGGTCTCGCGCTGGTGGGGCCGACCCTCATCGCTTTCGGCAGCGAGGCGCAGAAACAGCGCCATCTCGCCAAAATTCTCAGCGGCGAAGAGATCTGGTGCCAGGGCTTCTCGGAGCCGAATGCCGGCTCGGACCTGGCCGCGCTACGCACCACCGCCACGCTCGCAGACGGACACTTCGTGGTCAACGGCCAGAAGGTCTGGACCAGCTACGGCTGGGCCGCCGACTGGTGCGAGTTAGTCGTGCGCACCAACGCCGCCGCCGAGAAGCACAAAGGTCTCACGGTGCTGCTGGTGGACATGCACAGCCCGGGCGTAGAGGTGCGGCCGCTGCGCCAGATGACCGGCGAGAGCGAATTCAACGAGCTGTTTTTCGCGGACGTGCGCGTGCCGGCGGACAACGTCGTCGGCCGCGTCGATGACGGCTGGAAGGTTGCACTGGGCACGCTGATGCACGAGCGCGCGCTGCTGGGCGCCGGTCTGCAGATCACCTTCCAACGGCAGTTCGCGCGGCTGGTGGAGCTGGCGCGCCAGATCGAGCGCAACGGCCGGACCGCGGCCGAAGACCCCGTGATCCGTCAGAAGCTGGCGCAGAGCTATGCGGAAATCGAGATCATGCGGCTGAACCAGATGCGCGCCGTCAGCCGCGTGATGGAGACCGGCATGCCCGGGCCGGAAGGCTCCATTCAGAAAATCTTCTGGAGCGAGCTGAACCAGCGCCTGCAGCAGGTCGCCATGGAAGTGCTCGGCCCATACGGCCAATTGACGCGAGCGAGCGACTTCGCTTTCGACGACGGCCAATGGGCCTACTCGTATCTGCGGGCGCGGGGCAATACCATCGAAGCAGGCACATCCGAAATCCAGCGCAACATCATCGGCCACTTCGTGCTGGGATTGCCGAAGAGCTACTGAGGAGGCGGCGCCGTGCAATTCGGATTGACGGAGACTCAGCGGGTATTGAAGAATTCGGCGCGCGAGTTTTTTTCCGCGGAATGCCCCATCGGCGAAGTGCGGCGCCTGATGGAAACCGGCACGGCCTACGACGCGGCCCTGTGGCAGAAAATGGCACAGCAAGGCTGGACCGGCATTATCTTCGGCGAAGAGTACGGCGGGCTGGGTCTGGGCCTGGTAGAGATGGCTGTGGCGCTCGAGGAGATGGGCCGCGCGCTGTTGCCGGGGCCGTATCTGTCCACGGTGCTGCTGGCTGGCGTAGTTATCGACGCCGCCGGCAATCCCGCGCAGAAGCGGAAATATCTTTCGCGCATTTCGATGGGAGAAGCGCGCGCCACGCTGGCATTGCTGGAGGCTTCCGCGCGCTGGGAGCCCGAGGCCATCGAGCTGGCAGCCCGGCCCACGCGGTCGGGCTTCGCGCTGAACGGCCGCAAAATGTTCGTTCCGGACGCGGCGGCGGCCGACTTCCTGGTCTGCGCGGCGCGGCGCGGTGCGGACCTGGGCTTGTTCATCGTGCCGCGGGGCGTCCGGGGTCTGACGATCACGCCGCTCCCGGCCATTGACGGCACGCGCAAGCTCGACCGGGTGGAGTTCGATGGAGTGGAGGTCGCCGAAGACGATTTCCTGGCCATCGGCGATTCGGCGCGCGATGCGCTCGAGCGCTCGCTGGCGGTCTCGACTGCCGGCCTCGCGGCCGAAATGGTGGGCGGCATGCAGCGCGTCATGGAAATCGCGGTGGAGTATGCCAAGACGCGCAAGCAATTCGGCAAGCCCATTGGCCAGTTCCAGGCGGTGCAGCATCTCTGCGCGGATATGTTGCTGCTCACGGAAAGCTCTCGCTCGGCGGCTTACTATGCGGCGTGGGCCTTACAGGAGCGGGCGCCCGAAGCGGCGGTGGCAGTCTCCATCGCCAAGGCTTACGCGAGCGACGCGTATCGCGAAGTGGGCAATCGCGGTATACAGGTGCAAGGCGGCATGGGCTTCACCTGGGAGAACCACGTGCATCTTTACTATAAACGGGCAAAAGCATCCGAAATCCAGTTCGGAGACGCTACTTATCATCGCGAGCGCATTGCGCGGCTGGTGATCGATCGAAAGACGCTGATGGGAACGCAGTTATGACGGAGCTGAAGCAGTTGTTCGATCTGACGGGACAAGTAGCCCTGGTGACCGGAGGTTCGCGAGGGCTGGGCCAGGAAATAGCCGAAGGCCTGGCGGAGGCGGGCGCTTCACTGATGTTGCTGGCGCGGCGCGAGCAGTGGCTCGGCCCGGCCGTGGAAGCGATGCAGCAGCGCGGATTCCGGTGCGCGGGCGCGCTGTGCGATGTCGCGAAACCGGCCGAAGTCGAAGCCGTGGTGAGCCAGACTGTCGCGACCTACGGCCAGATCCACATCCTGGTGAACAACGCCGGCGTGACCTGGGGCGCTCCGGCCGAGGATATGCCGCTCGATAAATGGGAAATGGTGCTGAACGTCAATCTTACCGGCGCGTTCCTGTTTTCGCGTGCCTGCGGGCGGGAGATGATCAAGCGACAGTACGGCCGCGTGATCAACGTTGCTTCGGTGGCCGGTTTGATCAGCTCAATGCCGAAAGGAATCCATTACGCCGGCTACGCAGCCTCCAAAGCCGGCCTGCTGGGCCTGACGCGCGAGCTGGCTGCCCAGTGGGCGCCGCACAACATCAGGGTGAACGCTATCGCGCCGGGCTTCTTCCCTTCGCGCATGACGGAGAAGGTGCTGGAGGCGGCCAAGCCTTACATCGAGGCCGGCATTCCCATGGGGCGCGTGGGAAATCCGGGCGAGCTGAAGGGCGTCGCGGTATTTCTAGCCGCGCCCGCATCGAACTACATTACGGGACAGACCATCGTGGTGGATGGAGGCGCTACGATTGTATAAGTGGCGTATGAGATGGGGTGGCTGCCGTTAGCCCTGCTGTTTGCCGTGGTGCACTCGAGGGAGGGTGGCGTGACGTTCAGCCGCAACGTGGCGCCGATTTTGTACCAGCATTGCGCAAGCTGTCACCGGCCCGGCCAGGTTGCCCCGTTCTCACTGCTGACTTACGAGGATGCCGCCAAACGCGCGAAGCTGATCGCCGCGGTGACGGCCAGCCGGTATATGCCGCCTTGGGAGCCGGAGCCCGGCTACGGACATTTTCAAGGCGCGCGCCGGTTGGGCGACGCGGAGATCACGACACTGCGGCAATGGGCGGCGGCGGGCGCGCCCGAAGGCAACCCGGCCGAACTCCCGCCGGCGCCCGATTTTCCCGAGGGCTGGCAGCTTGGCACGCCCGACCTGACTCTGCGCATGGCGCAACCGTTCGCCGTGGCAGCGGACGGTCCCGATCAATATCAGTGCTTCGTGATCCCGCTGCACTTGACCGAAGACAAGTACGTCCGCGCCATCGAATTCCGGCCCCAGGCGCGCAGCGTGGTGCATCACGCGCTGTTCCTTCTGGATGCCGGCCACATTGCGCGCGGGAAGGGCGCGAACTATCCCTGCTTCGGCACGCCAGGCTTTCTGCCGAGCGGCGCGTTAGGCGGATGGACGCCCGGCATGCAACCCGCGCGCATGCCGGACGGGCTCCAGATGATCCTGCGCAAGGGCTCCGACGTGGTGATGCAGATCCACTATCATCCCACCGGCAAGCCCGAGACGGACCAGTCCGAGCTGGGCCTTTACTTCACCGACAAGCCTCCCACGAAATGGGTGGCCGATATTGCGCTGGTCTCGAACCACATCGATATACCGGCGGGCGAGCGCGCTTACAAGGTACGCGACCATTTCGAGACGCCCGTGGATGTGGAGGCGATCGGGATTATCCCGCACGCGCACTACATCTGCACGGACATGAAGGGCTGGGCTATTCTGCCGGATGGCCGGAAGAAGTGGCTCATCTGGATTCGCGACTGGAATTTCAATTGGCAGGAGCAATACCGCTATGCCGTGCCGATGAAGCTGCCCGCCGGAACGCGCTTCGAAATGGAATTCACTTACGATAATTCCGAGGCGAATCCGCGCAATCCAAATCATCCGCCGAAGCGCGTGGTGTGGGGCCCGGCGACTACCGACGAGATGGCCGGACTGCACGTGCAGGTAGTGCCGGAAGATATGGACGACTGGCACGAGTTGGGCCAGGCGCTGTGGGGCAAGGTGATGCGCATGGTGGGCGGCGGCTTCTACAGGCGCAACTGAAGCTTGTACTATGGAAGTTGGCCGAGCGGCAAGGACTAGCGCGCGGGCTGGGGCTGCTCGAAGCCACCGCCCTGAACATGAGCAACATGATCGGGGTGGGCCCGTTCGTTACCATCCCGTTGATGATCGGGGCCATGGGCGGCCCGCAGTGCATGTTGGGGTGGGCCGTGGGGACGGTGCTGGCGCTGTGCGACGGCTTGGTCTGGGCCGAACTAGCGGCGGCCCTGCCGGGTGAGGGGGGCAGCTACCTTTACCTGCGCGAAGCCTTTCGGCGCACGCGGCTGGGCACGCTGCTGCCGTTCCTGTTCATCTGGCAGTTCATGTTCAGCGGGCCGCTGGAGATCGCATCCGGCTACATAGGATTCGCGCAATACCTGAGTTATTTTCGCCGCGGCATGGGAGTTTGGGAGATGCGCCTGGCGGCCGGCGCGGTGGGCGTGTTAGTGGTGGTGCTGCTGTACCGGGGCATCCGCGCGGTGGGCCGCCTGACTGTAGTGTTGTGGATCGGGATGCTCGCCACCGTGGCGTGGATTATTGCCGCGGGGTTCATGCATTTCGATGCGCGGCTGGCCTTCGACTTTCCGCCGCACGCCTTCACCATCTCCCCGGCATTCATGGCGGGACTGGGCGGGGCCACGCTGATCGCCATGTACGATTTCCTGGGATATTACGGCATCTGCTTCATGGGCGGCGAGGTGCGTCAGCCCGAAAAGGTGATGCCCAGGTCCATCGTGCTGTCCGTGCTGCTGGCCGGCGCGATCTACGCCCTGATGACGCTTGCCGTTCTGGCGGTGGTACCGTGGCGCGAAGCCGCGCAATCGAAGTTTGTGGTGGCGCGCTTCATGGAGATCATCTACGGCCCGTGGGCCGCCAGTGCGGTCACCGTGCTGACCCTGTGGTCGGCGGTGGCGTCGGTGTTTGCGCTGGTGCTGGCGTATAGCCGTGTGCCATACGCGGCCGCGCTGGATGGCTATTTCTGGAAACCGTTCGCGCGGCTGCATGCCAAAGGGGGCTTTCCGTATGTGTCGCTGCTGGCCATCGGCGCGCTCTCGATCGCGGGTGGGATGCTGAGCCTGGATTGGGTGGTATCCGCGCTGTTGACGGCGCGCATCCTGATCCAGTTCATCGGCCAGATCGCCGCGCTGGAGGTGCTGCGAAGGACGCGCCCGGATGTGCCGCTGCCGTTCCGCATGTGGCTCTATCCGCTGCCCAGCGTGCTGGCGCTGGTGGGATGGCTCTACGTGTTCGTAACTTCGGGCTGGACATTCGTGCTCTGCGGCCTGGGCGTGCTGGCGAGCGGGGTGGTGGCGTTCGAGGTGTGGCGGCGCAGGGTCAGGCAGAATTAAGGTATGCGGGGCGACGACAGCCTGATCCAGATCGTGGATGCGGCTCTGGCCGAGGCGGCGCGTAAGAGCGGCCCCTGGCTGCTGTGCCGTCCCGGGTGCGCGGAGTGCTGCATGGGGGAGTTTCCGATCACGCAGCTCGACGCCGTTCGGCTGCGGCGAGCGATGGCCGAGTTGGAGGGACGCGAGCCCGGGCGCGCCGAGCGCGTCCGCCAACGGGCACGGGAGGCGGTTTCGCGGCATCCGCTTTTTGCCGCTGAGCAACCCTGCGCCGCGCTCGATCCCGAAACCGGTACATGCGATCTGTATGCCGCCCGTCCCATTACCTGCCGTGTCTTCGGCCCTCCGGTGAGCTGCGGGTCCGAAGCCGTGGGGGTGTGCGAGTTGTGTTTTCAGGGCGCGAGCGACGCCGAGATCGCCGCTTGCGAAATGGAGATCGACCCCGAGGGGATGGAGGCGACGCTCCTCGAGGAACTCGAGCAGCGCACCGGCTTGAGCGGAGAAACCACGGTGGCCCTGGCACTACTTCCTGGCGCGGTCTGAGGTCTCACTCAGGGCGATGTTAGCACTCGCTGCCGGAATCTCCTTACCTTGGCGCGATTCCCGCAATCCCTCATATTGCACCATTGCCGGCTGTGATTGCGGCTGGTGTCCAGGAACATCCATCCGCAGTCATCGCCGCCGCACTGCCGGATCATGGCGCGGTCGTTCGACGTCAGTAATTCCGCCGCGGAACCCGCCACGGGCCAGAGCACGCGATCGAGCGTCCGGTCGGAATCGTCCCACGTCCAGACAAAAGCGCCGGAGACGCGCGTGAGCCGCTGGTGAGCCCTCGCCATCGATAGTTCGCGTTGCAGGACCTCCATGTCGGTCGGGCGCGGCGTCCAGTTCTCGACCACCGACTTGAAGATTCGATACAGCGCTTCGCGAAGCTCGGCCGCTGTTGCCATGGCGGACGCGGCTGCCCGTGGATCGCTTGCGGCGCGTCGACCGAGCCGCCGGGATTCGCTCCTGGTCAGAGCCCCGGCGCATTCGGCCCACGCCAGCAAGTCCCCGTACCGAGGCATCTTGTCCCGCAGCACGGTATCGGCGTAATCACGGCCGCGGCGCCTGCCGCCGCTCACCCAACCGGCGACTGTGTTCACGAAATCCAGGCACAGCCGCCCGCCGACCCACTTCCATGTCGTAACCATCATGTCTCGATTGACAGGTTACCGCGATCCTTGTTAGGATCGTAACCACTATGACCAGCTTAGCAAGTTACGCAGGCATGATCCTAATGGCGTCCGCGTTGGCGCAGGCGCAGTCGAAAACGCCCACGGCGGCCGAATCGCTCGGCGGTAATTTCGCCGACGTGAATCGAAAAGTCCTGGCGATGGCCAAGGATTTCCCGGAGGACAAGTACGGTTTCCGGCTCAAACCGGAAATGCGATCGTTCGGCGAGGTGATCGTTCACATCGCGTCGGGAAACGCTTATGGCGCCAAGGCCGGGCGCGGCGAAAAGGTAAAATGGGACGAGCTCGACGCGAAGAATTATCCGACGAAGGCCGCCATCGTCGCTCTCATGGAGAAGACCATTGCCGACTCGACGGTAACGCTGAAACAGTTCCCGGAAGGATGGCAAAAATCATTGGAGCCGTTTTTATCAGTGACGGAGCACTCCGCGGAACACTACGGCTTGTTGGTTGCGTACTACCGGGCGAACGGGATGGTGCCGCCGGAGTCGCGCCCCAAGAAATAACATGCCTTCGAGGCCGATGGAATATATCTGGCCTGGCATCATCGCCGCGCAGGCAATTTACGCCGCGGCGAAGCTGGGCATTGCCGATCTGCTGGCTTCCGGCCCGAAGACCATCGCCGAGCTCGCCTCGGATTCCGGCGCGCACGCGCCCACGCTCGAGCGCCTGTTGCGCGCCCTCGGCACTCTCGAAATGTTCGCGCCCACAACTGACGGCCGCTTCCGCAATACGCCGCTCAGCGAAACGTTGCGCCGCGATCACCCCCAGTCCGAGCGTGATGGCGCGCTGTTTTTGCCCGCGCCTTTTCTTTGGCGCCCGCTCGGCGAGCTTTACGAATCGGTGTGCACCGGCGAGCCTGCCTTCCAGCGCATCTTCGGTCAGCACTTCTTTGAGTACCTCGGCGACCATCCGGCCGACGCCGCGGTCTTTAACGCCGCCATGACCCAGGGCATCTCCTGGACCACGCCGGCGCTGCTGGCCGCCTACGACTTCTCGCGTTTCCGGCAGCTCGTGGATGTAGGAGGTGGAGGGGGCGCGCTGCTGCGCGATATCCTCGCGGCTACGCCGAAGCTGCAAGGCGTCCTCTTCGATCTGCCCGCAGTGGTGGCCGGCTCTTCCGGGGTCTTGACTGGCGACATCGCCGCACGCTGCCGGGTTGTGGGCGGCAACTTCTTCGACTCCGTGCCTGAAGGCGCCGACGCCTACCTGCTGAAGGGCGTCATTCATGACTGGCCGGACGACCATGCCGCCGGAATCCTGCGCAACGTGCGACGCGCCATGCGCCCGGACTCCACGCTCCTGCTGATTGAAGGTATAGTCGATTCCGAGACCGGCCCCACCGGCTTGTTAGACCTGTTGATGCTGGTTATCGGCGGCCGCGAACGAACCGAAGCCGATTTCCGCTCGCTGGTTGGCGCAGCCGGTTTCTCCCTCACCCGCGTCATCCCTACGGGGGCGTCTTCGCTGATCGAGTGTCACCCGGCCTGATGACTGAGCGGAGACACCTACGGAATATGTTCAATCTCAATGTTGACCATGTTGACGAGGTCGCCCCATTTCTCTTTGAGGTACTCGGCGACGAGGCGACGGTGGCAATGGTCCGGCTTTTCCTCACTGCATAGCAAACATCCGCCTTCCAGCATCTCGGGGGAGACGGTCTCTTCAATTCGCCGGGATCGCATGAGCTCCAGGAACTGTCGTTCGTACAAGCCCCAGTCCCCCTTGTGCTTTTTGTAGGCATCGAGGATATCCGCCGTGGGCGCCAGAGTGGGGACATGCACATAATCAATGCCGCAGATAGACTTCGCGAAGTATCGAAGGTCCTCTTTCTTCGAAAAACCGGCGAGCTGCGAATCGTTTTTCAACCGGACGTCTACTAGCCGTTTTACCCCGGCGTTCGTTAACAATGTGAAGAATGTCTCGGCGGATTTCTTGGTGAATCCGATGGTGAAGATTTTCACCCGGCAGCGCTCCGGAAAGTGGGCGCTTCGGCGGGAACGCTCTCCAGCTCGTAGGCTATGCGCTCCGCCTGACGATGGTAAGCGTCGGCTGACAGCTCCTCGCGGGAGAGGAACAGATTGTCTTCCGCCAAATTGAGCATCCGCTCCAAGCGGCCCAACGCATCGGCGTGGCTTTCCAGCGTGCCGTCCGCGTGTATGTGCTGGACGTCGAGGCCCAGGGCTGCCAGATGCCGCGCAACTAAAATCGTGCGGTGACATTCGAGCGGCTCCTTTTTCGGCGCACATGAGGGCAAGCCGAAATCCTTGTCTGATTCCGCTCCGCACGCGCTCAAGACCATATTTGAACAGCTCGGTTGTCGCCAGGCGATCGTACTGCACTTTTCCGTCTTCATAGCATGCAGGATCGTCGCTCCTTCCGCCGAGTTCCTTGCCCACGTAACAGTATTCAATGCCGTTTGCCGGCAGAGCCGCTTTCAGCTCGTCGAGGTTGAACTGCGGATTGAGGCGGCTATAGGGCTTCGATCTCACATCGTATAACGCCGTGATCCCGTGCTGTAGGAGCAGTTTGACAAAGTACTCCTGTCGGTGGGTAGAGTGGCCGATGGAGAAAACTGTCTGCTGCATTGGGCGCGTGATATTGGCGCTGGCCATCACTATCTAAGGATGACTCAAAGCGCAGCAGCCGCGCAACTTTCAACTCACATTCCAATAGATCGAATATCGCCGGCCAAAGGTTCGATCGAACGGCGCCAGGGTGACATCCCGTTGCTGTCCGCTGGTCCGGAATGTGAGAGGCTCGCCGGCGGGCTTGATCCACGAATCCGGCGAGTCACTGGCGGCGCGGAATGCGGGAACGGCGATCGGATGTTCACGGATCGCGGGGCCCTCCGGACCAGTGATCAGGTCAGGCGACAAGCCCTCGGATCCAAGATCGCCAGCCAGCACCAGCGGACCGTAGAGAACCGCTTGCATGGAAGGATCGTCCGGCATCTTCTCGATGTGGAGGCTCATCGGCAGCTCCAATTCCACGCGGTCCCCCGTCTCCCACGTCCGTGTCAGCGTCAGATAGCTGCCAGGGCTCGCGGTGGCTTCCACCGGCCGGCCGTTGATTTTCACCGACGCTCCGGAGGTTGCCCAATACGGGATGCGCAACCGTAAAGGCATGTGTACGGGCTGCGACAGAGTGACTTCGAGCGTTGTCGCGGGCGTGTCTGGGAATTTATTTTCCTGGCGAATCCGAATGCCCTTTTCCCGCCAATGCAGCTCCGACGGAATGAAGAGATTCACATAGAGACCGGCATCGTCAGCATGGTCATAAAAGTAGATGCTGTCGTTAAGCTTCGAAAACTCTTCGACTCCCGTGCCGGTGCAGCACCAGAACGAGTCGTCGTCGGTATTGAAGGTCTTCCATGACCCGGGGGCGATAGGCAGATAGTACTCTGTGTGTCCCGTGGACGCTTCAATGGCGCTGAGCCTGTGATTGTAGAGCGTCCGCTCGTAGTAGTCGAAGTAGCGCGGATCAGCCGTCCAGCCATACAGGCGCCGGGTGAGCTTCAGCATGTTATAAGCGCAGCAGCACTCAGTGGTGTCAACGCCTTGCTTCAGCTCCGCCGCGAGCCTGCGCGGCTCAACCAGCCAGCCTTCATTGTTACTCGTGCCTCCGGTGACGTAGGAGCGTGCGCCGGTCACTTCGTACCAGAAGAAATCCGCAACGTCGTGGAAGCGTTCGTCGTTGCTGATCTCATACCGGCGGGCCGCGCCGATGACTTGTGGGATGTGCGTGTTGACGTGTAAGCCGCGCAGTTCGTCGCGATGCGCCGCCAGCGGGTTGAAGAATCTTTTCTTGGTGAACCGATCCCCGGCCTGCGCGTAGCGGTTATCGCCGGTCACGGCGGCGAGGTTGTACAGAACCTCATTCATGCCGCCATATTCGGTGTTCAAAATGTCCTGCATGTGCGGTTCGGATTTGTCGGCAGTCCATTTGCCGGCCCAGTTCGCCATGCCCTGCAGCACTTCAAGCGCCTGGCGGTTGCCGCAATGCTGCGACATGTCCAACATGCCTGCCATGATTTTATGAATCGTGTAAAACGGAGCCCATACTTTCTTGCGGGTGTCCAGGCGATCGAACAGCTCCAGCGGGAAGGCGCTGAGATACCCGCCGGCCCCCAGCTTGTGCTGGCATTTCGCCAACTCGGCGACCATGGAGTCACCCTTCGCTTTTATATCGTTGTCTCCCGTTGAGGAGTACATGAGCGCGCATGCGGAAAGGAAGTGGCCGATGAAGTGGCCGCGAAGCTCGCAATCCGGCTTTTCCCATCCACCGAGCGGCTGCGCGGATGAGGGCAGCCCCGCGTTGACACGGAAATTGTAAAGCAGGCGGTCTGCATCGAGGCGCCGCAAATAGCCGAGATTGGCTTGCTGTGCCCTATGGAACGGTCCGGGCAGCAGCTGTACATCGGTCATGGCGAAAGCGACCACTTTGACAGGTGCGTCTTTGCGGGTGAACTCGAGGGCCCCGCCGAACTGCGGCGTTTCAGGCGGAGGACCCGGGTGCTTCGGCACGGGTGGGGTGGTCTCCTGAGCGAGCAGAGGCGCGGCGGTTCCAGCCGCAGTCAGTGCCGCCGCGAAGCTCCGGCGGGTCAGGGTTTTCGCACCAGGGTGAGTCATCATGATTGCGCTTACATAATACCGCCAGGCGCGGCTTACAGGGATATGATGAAAGCGATGAAGCTCATCGGGTTGTGCCTGACGGCTGCCGCCGCATCAACGATATTCGCCCAACCGCCGCAGCGGGACTACCCGTTCAAGCCGGTGCCATTCACGGCAGTCCATCTGAACGACGCCTTCTGGGCGCCGCGCATCGAGATCAACCGCAAGGTCACCATTCCTTTTGCCTTCCACGAATGCGAGATTACCGGCCGCATCGGAAATTTCGACCGTGCCGCCGAGGCGCTCCGCGGCCAACTCGGCGACGATAACCGCAAGCCGCCCGGCTATCCGTTCGACGATACCGACATATACAAGGTGATTGAAGGCGCTTCCTACACTTTGAGCGTACATCCCGACCCGAAACTGGAGGAATACATCGACGGCCTGATTGCCAAGATCGGCGCGGCCCAGGAGAAGGACGGATATCTGTACACTGCGCGGACGATCGACCCCCAGCACCCCCATGAATGGTCCGGGCCGAACCGTTGGGAGAAGGAGGAGGTGCTGAGCCATGAGCTTTACAACCTGGGACACCTTTACGAAGCGGCGACGGCTCATTACCAGGCAACTGGAAAGCGCACTCTCCTGGACATCGCCCTGAGGACGGCCAACCTTCTCTGTGACACCTTCGGACCAGGGAAGCAAGCCATCTGGCCCGGCCACCAGATCGTGGAGATGGGCTTGGTGAAGCTGTATCGCGTCACGGGCGACGAGCGTTATTTGAACCTTGCGAAGTTCATGCTCGACGTGCGTGGCGGTAAGAATGGATCCCAGTACAATCAATCCCACGAGCCGGTCATCGACCAAACCGAAGCCGTGGGCCACGCCGTGCGCGCCACCTATATGTATTCCGGCATGGCCGATGTCGCCGCTATGACCGGTGACACTCGCTACGTACATGCCATCGACGCTATCTGGGAGAACGTCGTCGGAAAGAAGCTGTACATCACCGGTGGAATCGGCGCAACGGGAGCGGGCGAGGCGTTCGGCGCCAACTACGAGCTGCCCAATCTGACCGCCTACAATGAAACCTGCGCGTCGGTTGGCAACGATTTCTGGAACCAGCGCCTGTTCCTGCTACACGGAGACGCGAAATACATCGACGTCCTGGAGCGAACCCTCTACAACGGTCTGATCTCGGGCGTGTCACTCGACGGTCAGGCGTTCTTCTATCAGAACCCGCTCGAATCGAACGGCCGGCAGGGACGCAGTCCGTGGTTTGGCGTGGCGTGCTGTCCCGGTAACATTACCAGGTTCATGGCTTCGGTCCCGGGTTATATGTATGCGCTCGGCGACAACGCGCTGTACGTGAACCTGTTCGCCGCCAGCACCGCGGAAGTACCCATGGGTGATCGCAAGATAAAGATAGCCCAGGAGACGCGCTATCCCTGGGATGGGCGTGTGAAGATTACCATTGATCCGGGCCGTAATCCGGACCGCCCGGGTGACTTCGCCATCAAAGTTCGCATTCCCGGATGGGCCCGCGGCCAGGCAGTCCCCAGCGATCTCTATCGCTTTGCCAAAGCGGTGAACGAACCGGTGACACTCAGCGTGAATGGTCAAGCCGTTCCGATGGGACTCGACAAAGGCTACGTGACGCTCAGCCGCGAGTGGAAAAGCGGCGACGTGATCGATCTGAATCTCCCCATGCCCATTCGCAGGGTTGTCGCCAACACTCAGGTCGCGGCGGATCGGGGACGTGTGGCCATCGAGCGCGGGCCCCTCGTTTACGCGGCCGAGTGGCCCGATAACCCGAATCACAAGGTGCGCAACCTGTTACTCGGTGACAGCGACAGCCTGACCGCCTCATTCGACGCCACCCTGCTCAACGGAGTGGAGGTGGTGAAGGGCAAGGCCGTCGCGCTGGCTTACGATGCGGCGGGCAAAGTCGCGCGAACCGAGCAGGAATTTATGGCCATACCATATTATTCCTGGGCCAATCGCGGCAGGGGACAAATGCTGGTCTGGATCCCCGATTCCGAAGCCACCGCAAAGCCCACTCCCTTCCCGACGCTGGCTATGAACAGCACGGTCGCCGCTTCGCGCGGCGGTGACCGCGTAACCGGCGAAGGCATCCAAAAGTCTCCGCAGGCCGTAAACGACGGTGATGAGCCCGCCGCCTCGAACGACCTGAATTCCTATTTCGACTGGTGGCCTGAAAAGGGCAAGACCGAATGGATCGAATATACCTTCCCGCGGACCGCGAGGGTCTCGCTGACGGAGGTGTACTGGTTCGACGACACGGGCCGCGGAGAAGTTCGCGTTCCCAGCTCCTGGCGAATCCTTTTCAGGGACGGCGAGGGATGGAAACCGGTTCAGAATCAGGAGTCCTTCGGAGTCGAGAAGGACCGTTACAACAAGGTCGGCTTCATGCCGGTCTCGACTAGCGCCCTGCGCCTCGAAGTTACCATGCAGCCCGAATGGTCGGCCGGAGTGGAAAAGTGGAAGGTCCGGTGAACTACTATGTTGCCGGCCATGCCGGAATGCTTTGTAAACACTGCGCCACGCGGGGGATCTATTCCACCGATTGCGAAGATCGCTCCCGTGTCGAACGCTTCCGCACGGAAGTCTTCTTGAACGATTTCGTCGCACGCCGATCTGGCGGCGAAACTCGCGGTCGCCTTGACGCACCTCATTCGATGGTCTGAGGAACCTGCTCGTGAAGCCGAGATGGTTGCTCGCGAGAGGACCATTCGGATTCTGCACCGGCTATTTAAAGTTACCTGGAGAGGTTTGCTGATGAGTCGAGGTGGCCTCTCGCGCGGTATCCTTGGATTTAACGTTCTATCTTTTGCGACAGGCCGTCAAACTTCACGAATGAACCAGCAACTCGAACAGAAAAGCCGAGTCTTGTGCTTCCGGACCGAAATGAACACAACGGGCGTCGTCCGCAAGTACAACTCGGTGGACGATTTCGAGAACACTCTTTTCCAGGATTTGCTGAAGATTGTCCACGACTACAGACGAAGGAGCTTTTCACGTACCTGTCGCGAAATCCCCGGGCCACAGACCCGGATTCATCTGTCAAGACGCCCTGCAAGCTCAAATCTCGGAGCCAACCGCCCTACCGCGGATCGATCGCCTGATCGATATACATCCACGCCACCCGTGCAAAACGCGTTACCACAGGCACAAACGGCAGATAGGCGACAAAGGCTACACCGATGGAAACATCATACGGCCAGCCAGTGATCTTCCAGACAAGCAGGACTAACAGCAGAACAGGCAGGATCGAAAGACCGTAGCTCAAATACATGGCGCCGAGAAAATAGCCCTGCTCGCGCTCGAACTTCAATCCGCAAACCGGACAGCGCTCGAACATGTCCAGCCATCCACGATAAATAGGGCTGCGAAACAGCGGTCCCCGCCGGCATCGGGGGCAAAGCTCATGCCGGATGGCGCTGGCCGTCGAGACCGATTGTATCCGTGCGTCCACAATCTGATAGTACCCGTTCGCGCTGCGATGACATAACGTGGCCGAATGGTCGGCTGGAGTGGAAAAGTGGAAGGTCCGGTGAAGCTATCGCGGATCGATAGCCTGATCGACATACATGCCGGGCGAATGCATTACGATGAATATCTGCGGCTGAGCTACGGGCGCGCGGCGGCTGTTGGCGCTCCGACAGACGCTGTTGATTGATCACTGGCCTTGCTGGATCACCTGCCAATGGTCTCAGTGGCTTAACTTCCTTCTGGTTTTCTGGGTTGAGGGGCTCTCCCGGCCAAGAAAAGATCTTGCACTGCGCCGGGAGATGCGCGATGCTCGGGGCCTGGCCATCGCTTACCGCTGTAAATTTCCGGCGACCATCGCTCGAGCGCAAACCGTTGAGCAGCATCAGAGCGACCAGGGCCAGATCGCGTGCCGTGCGGGAGATCGAACAGAAAAAGGACCACCTATTCGGCGGCCGGCGGCACGATCACGCGCGGGAACCTTTAGTTACAGATGGGCCGCGACGGCCACCATATGCCCTGCGCCGGTACGGACCCGCCGCCCGCTCATGGAGGCACAGGGCAGAAGCTGCCAGCGTACCTCAGCCTACGCGACGCCATCGACGGCAATGCGCTCGGCAAACTGGCTCGTTACGAGACCAGCCTGCTGCGCGATTACGACCGCTCCCGCCAGCCCACCCTATTGCCGGCGAATACGACGCGAACTAACATCCCCAATTGCCCAAACAGCTTCCAAACCAATACACTCCGGGAGGATACCGCCGGACCCCAGCAACCAGACCCGTCCGCAGCACCCTCCGCAGCACCCGATAACAAGTCGCGGTTCCGAACTACTGGTACAACGCTATCGAGCAAGGATAAGCTCCCACTTTGGCGATGGTATCGGTAACAGTGTTGGTGGCCGTATTAATTTCGGTGACCGATAAGCCGTAGCCATTGGTGACGTAGGCCGTAGTACCCTCGGCGGAGACGGTCACCGCGGTGGGGATAAGACCAACGGGGATCTTAGCCTCTATTGCCAAAGAGGACGTGTTGAGGGCCCACACCGACGACGAGTTGGCGTTGGTGACATAGATCTGGCTGCCATTGGGGGTTACAGCCACGGCATTCGGACCCGCAAACCCCGTAATAGTCGAGAGGGTGTTTCCAGTAATAAGATTCAGAACGGTGAGCGAATTGACGTATTCGTTGGCCACATAAACATTATTGCCATAGACTGCGATCCCGGTAGGCCCGGAAAGAGTTGTCCAGGTCGCGGTAACGGTGTTAGAAGCAGTGCTGATCACTGATATATTCGATGAAAGGAGATTCGTCACCAGGACCTTGGCGCCGTCCGGGGTAATCGCAATACCGACCGGTTTGGTGCCCACCGGTATCGTCGCTACTACTGTTTCAGTGGCGGTATTAATCACGGAGACGTTGTATGAAAGTTCATTCAGCACGTAGGCCCACGCTCCGTTCGGAGTGAAAGCAACTTGAACCGGGCCGGAGCCCACCAATATCGTGTTGACCACGCTGTTATTGGCGGTACTAATGATTGCAACGGAATTCTTGCTTTCCTCGGTTACATAGACGTAAGTCCCATTCGGCATTACGGCCAGACCGCTCAGTCCCGTGCCGCTAATCGATATTGTGGCACTGACAGTATTGGTCGCGCGATTCACGACTGATATGGTGTTTCCCATCGTGTTCGATACATATCCATAAGGCTGTGCGGCGGCAACGGCCACCCCGGCCATAAATGTTAGCAAAAGGTTTAATGATTTCATATTACTAAGTTACTGCACGTAATCCTCCACTCCCAAAATCCGGCCCACAAACAGGGTCTTTGGCCGCGTGCGGCAACTGCAGTAGTCACTTATCCTCTCTATTTGTTCGTCTGTAAGGCTGCAACCAAGAGTCTTTAGGCATAACAAACCTAGAGTTGGGTGAAAAGTGCCTTAGCTGGGTGAGAAACACTCTGAGTTGGGTGAGGAACGCCTTAGTTGGGTGAGAATCGTATTACTGGGTCAGAATCATGAGAACCGCCACAATAGGGTGAAGGTCACACCATAATTGGGTCAAAACCACCAAAGTAGGGTGAAACCAGATTTGATGTGGCCAGCCGAGCCCACGACGCGGCCGGCGGCCAGCGTGCTCGGATTTGCATCGTTCATCGTCGTCCGCTAATTATGGCATTGTCCGCGTTGCGCGAAATGAGCTTGCTGAACGCGCACGGTTCAACGTAGCGAGTCGTGACCGGTAGGGAGCGGAAACCCGATAGGTCCTTCCCGCCCCCTATGCCTTCGACAGGTTCGTATGGATTACAATGCCACCGAGAAGGGGTAAGCTCCTACTTCAGGAATAGTGTCGTTAACCGTGTTATTAGATGTATTAACTTCTGTGATCGAAGACCCGTAGGCATTCGTGACATAGGCTGTAGCTCCATTGGAGGAGATGGCCACCGCGGTGGGGATAAGACCAACGGGGATCTTAGCCTCTATTGCCAGAGAGGACGCATTGATGGCCCACACCAAGGACGAGCTGCCGTTGGCGACATAGATCTGGCTGCCATTGGGCGTTACAGCCACGGCACTAGGGCCCGAAAATCCCGTGATGGTCGAGAGGGTGCTCCCAGTGGCAAGATTTTGAACAGTGAGCGAATTGTTGTATTGGTTGGCCACATAAACATTATTGCCATACACCGCAATCGCGCCAGGTCCGTCAAAACCTTTCCAGGTCGCGGTAACGGTGTTAGAATCGGTGCTGATCACTGATATAGTCGACGAAAGGATATTCGTGACCAGGATCCGCGTGCCGTCCGGGGTAGCCGCAATGCCGGTTGGTCTGGTGCCCACCGGTATGGTCGATACCACTGCCTTGGTAGCGGTATTAATGACTGACACGTTGTTCGACAATTCATTCAGGACGTAGGCCCACTCTCCATTCGGAGTAAAAACGACTTGAACCGGGCCTGAGCCCACCGATACGGTGTCGACCACGCTGTAACTGGCGGTACTAACGATCGCAACGCAATTCTTGCTTTCCTCGGTGACATAGACATAAGCTCCGTCCGGCATTACGGCCAGTCCGGTGAGGCCTGCGCCGCTAATTGTTATCGTCTTATAAATGCTGTTAGTCGCCAGATTCACGACTGACACGGTATTACCCATCGTGTTGGATACATATCCATAAGTCTGGGCAGTGGCTGCGGCTACGCCCGCCAGAAACGTTAAGAAGAACCTTAGACACAACTTCCCTGTTGCATCGTGCATGCGCTTTTCTCCTTCGAATTTGTCGGCGAAACACAGCCTGGAAGCAAGCCAGGCTGCAAGTCTTGTCCTATTTGCGACCTTAGAACTCGGCCATAGCCAGCCGGTCTCTCGCCGCGCGAGGTGCTGTAGTTGAAGTTGCCCGTAATCCGAAGGCTCGAATCGCGGGCGGCGCGCGCCGTGTTCCGGGCGATCTGGAGCTCGCGTCGCGGATAACCTGCGACGGCGCTGTGTAATGACAATTTCGCATTAAAGGGTGAGAATCACCTTAATGTGGCTTCAAGGGCTCTTTCCCCCGTGGCGCGAATCCGGGTCTCCACTTGGTTACTGTCTAGCGACCCGAACCAGGAAGCCCTTGGCCTGTATTTTTGAAGGAGCGGGCATTGCACGTCTCCTGCCGCAAGCAATCAACTGAAATTAAAGGGGGGTGGGTACAGGAGAGGCGCTGCCCCATGCTTTTTACTTGGTAGATTGTGCCCGAGCACACGGTTTCGTGTAAATTGTTCACAAAAGTACATCCGTAAGGGCCGAAGGGACGCTTGCGGGGGGTACGAGACCCCCTTTTGGGGGTAGGCGACCACGAAATTTCAGATTGTGTTCGTTTTCTAACGCCCGCCACTTGCGTTGCACGGTGCCACGATGCATAATTCTTAAGTGTTCTTCGGAGGAGGAACTTTATGATGACGTCCAGAATGTTGACTAGAAAGTCCACACTGATTGCGATCGTGTTTGTTTTGTGTTGCGTGTCCAGTGCCATGGCGGGCACTGTAGCCGCTTGTGCTGCCGCTGATCCGGTCGGCCCGGCCGATTCGAGTTTTTTTATAACGGATTGTTCGGGGGCCACGCCCGGAACGCTACTGAATTCGTTGGAGGAGCCGTTCAGCTATACCGGCGCAGCCGGAACCAACAGCGGCTTTATTTATTCCGCGGTTTACAATGATGGTGGCACGCTGGACTTCTACTACCAGCTCATCAACAGCGCGAGCTCCGCGACGCCCCTGAGCACCCTGGCGGCTTTTAACTTCGCTAGCGGTGGCGTCATATACACGACCGACGATGCCACTATGTTCGACGTCTCTTCCTTAGGTACCACCATATTCACGGATTCCACCGACCTTGCTTCCTCGGTGAGTAACGATCCACTTGGGGAGGTCACCGACTTCAGCTTCTCTATCCCGATTCCATCGAATGAGGTCGCCCCTGGAACGGAATCTGGCGTTATGATTATCAGTACGAACGCGACGTCCTATACCGCTGGAAATGCATCGGTCATTGATGGCGGTACCCAGACAGTTCTCTCGTTTGAGCCGACCAGCGTACCGGAGCCAACCTCCTTTGCTTTGCTTGGTCTTGGGTTGGTCGGGCTCGCAGGTTTGCGACGACGGTTCTCCCGCTGACACCGGCCTCGACAATTTCTCTGACTGGCAGTGTACTCTAGACCAGCACGCTGAGAGGGAGAACCTTCGGGTTCTCCCTCTTCCCGTTTTAGGCCGGATGCGCGGCAGGCGCTTTAGGAACAAAACATCCCCGCCCAACGTCTTATGAACAGACGCCGTGGCCAAAACGCGAAAGTTCCGTCCGAGCGCCTCCTTCTGGGAGTCCACTCGCATCGCCTTCAATTCCCTCCATAAAAATAAGCTCCGCAGCTTCCTTACCCTGCTCGGCATCATCCTCGCCACCACCACCCTCATCGCCGTGACCGCGCTCATCCACGGCATGAATCTCTACATTGCCGACAAGGTGTCCAACATGGGCGCCGATGGATTCCGCATCGTCCGCATGGCCTGGTTCGGCCCCTGGGATCCCAAGAAGTTCTACGAAATGATGAAACGGAATCCCGAAATCAAGCGCGATGAATACGAATTCGTCCAAAGCCACTCCCGGCTCCTCAAAGACGTCGGCATGATGGTTTCTCGCCGCGCGCGGGTCTCCTATAAAGGCGATTCCGTGGACGACGTGGATGTCGAAGGGGTCACTCCCAACATTCCCGCTATAAACAATGTACAAGTGGGAAGCGGCCGCGGCATTACCATGGAAGAAGCCCGCCGCCACGCCCCTGTCGCCTTCATTGGCAACGACCTCCGCAACCGCTTCTTCGCGGCTGTCGATCCTATCGATAAGAGCATCCAGATCGAAGGCACTCCCTATCAGGTGGTCGGCGTCGCCAAAGAACTGGGCAGCGTCTTCGGTAACTCTCAGGACAACTTCGTCATGATTCCGGTCGAAAGCTATTTCAAAACCTACGGCGCGCACACGGGAATCCGCCTGATCGCCAAAGCGGTCGATCAGCAGCACCTGTCCGAGGCCCAGGACGAAGTGCGCGTGCTCCTGCGCGCCTACCGCCATCTGGGCCCTGCGCAGGACGATAACTTCTCCATCTTCGCCTCCGAGGCTTTTGTCACTCTGTGGCAGAGACTCACCTCTACTATCGCCGCCATGGCCGTCGGCATCGTCTCCGTTTTTATGGTGGTGGGCGGCATCGTGATCATGAACATCATGCTGGCCGTAGTTACCGAGCGAACGCACGAAATCGGTATCCGTAAGTCTCTCGGAGCTCGCCGTCGCGACATCCTGAATCAGTTCCTGGTCGAGTCTTCCTGCCTGGCGGCCAGCGGTGGTTTTGCCGGCGTGCTCATTGCCTGGTGCCTCGCCGTTTTGGTCCGTAACGCTACCTCCATCCCCATGGCCCTGCCTTGGTCTTCCGTCTTCCTCGGCGTGGGCCTTTCCGGTATGGTCGGCCTGTTCTTCGGCATCTATCCAGCCCGCCGCGCGGCCCGACTCGATCCCATCGAAGCCTTGCGAGTGGAGAAATAGCGCAAACAGTTATGACCCGCCTGGCATTCATCAACGGTCTCGGGCTCGCCCTGCAAACCATCCGCTCCCACAAACTGCGCGCCTTTCTGACCGTGCTCGGCGTCATCATCGGAACCGGCACCATCATCGGCGTCGGCGCCATCCTCACAGGCTTCGACAGCGCCATGACCGGGATTCTACGCAGCTTCGGCCCCAACTCCATCATCGTCTTCAAATTCCCCGTCGGCTTCCGCACCACCCACCTGACCGCCGAGGAGCGCACCCGCAAGAACCTCACCTGGCAGAATGCCGTGGATATCGGCGAGCGCTGTCCTTCCGTGCAGGATGTTTCCCCCATGCTTTTCGGTCCGAACGACATCCTCAACGCCCACTACAAAGGCAACGACATGTACGACGTCAATCTCTTCGGCGTCGAGGAAGCCTACGCCCGCGGCGGCCAGGTCGAGCTCCACCTCGGCCGCTTCTTCACCGAAGAAGAAGGCCGCCGCCGGGCGCCCGTGGTCGTCATCGGCGCCGATATCGAGAAAGGGCTGTTCTCGAACGTCAATCCAATTGGCAAAATCATGAATGTGGATGGCCACCAGTTAGAGGTAGTCGGCAGCATGATACGCCCGGCCGCATCCTTTTTCGGCGACGAAGATACCCGCGTCCTCGTTCCTTACTGGATGATGCAGAAGATGTTCCCGAACGCGCGCGAGAATGCTATCGTAGTGACAGCCAAAGATGGACAGCTCCCCAAGGCGTTGGACGAAATCAGAACGGTCCTGCGTATCGATCGCCACGTACCCTATGACAAGCCCGACAATTTCGCGCTCTCCACGGCCGACCAGATGGTCTCCGATTTTCGTCAGATAACCGCCATTACCTTCATGGTCATGGCCGTACTCAGCTCCATCGGCTTGTTAGTCGGCGGCATCGGAGTCATGAACATCATGTTAGTGTCTGTAACCGAGCGCACCCAGGAGATCGGCCTGCGCAAGGCCATTGGCGCCCGCCGCCGCGACATCATTCTGCAGTTCCTGCTGGAAGCGTCTGTGCTCACCACCATGGGCGGCTTCGCCGGCATCGTCTTCGGTTGGATCGTCTCTCTGATCAGCCGCATGGTATTCAAATCGCTGCCCGCCGAAGTCCCCTTGTGGGCGGCAGTATTGGGGATAGTGGTTTCGGTCAGTGTCGGCCTGTTCTTCGGCATCTGGCCGGCATATAAAGCTGCGCAGCTAGACCCCGTGGAGGCACTTCGTTATGAATAACGATCTCCGCTACTCTCTCCGTCTTCTCCTGAAGAACCCCGGCTTTGCCGCCGTTGCCATACTTTCTATCGCCCTTGGCGTGGGCGCCGCCACCGCGATCTTCAGCGTGGTCTACGCGGTGTTGATCGACCCCTATCCCTACCGTGGCGCCGAACGCATCGGCCTCCTCCACATGCTCAACAAAAAAGGCGATCAGGGTGGCACGGGATACACCATGGCTCAGTATCTGGAGATGAAGTCCCGCGCGCGAACCGTCGAAGACATGGTGGCCATGAACCGCCGCAACGTGGTCATGACCGGCTCCGGTCTCCCGGAGGCGGCCGTGCAGGAAGACTTCTCCTCCAACAGCTTCGATTTCTTCGGCGTGCCTCCGCTCTTCGGCCGCGTATTCACTCCCAAAGACATTGCCGGCGGCCGCCCGCCCGAGCCGGTCGGCGTGCTCAGTTATGCCTTCTGGCAGCGTCACTTCGCCGGCCGGCCCGACGTGCTCGGCGAAAAGGTCAAGCTCGACGACAAAGTCTTTACGATCATCGGAGTGCTGCCAGTTCGCTTCACCTGGCACGACGCGGATATCTACGTGCCCATGGACTTGCGCTCCAGCACCGCCGAAAACGTCAGCATGGTTATTAAGGTCAAGTCCGGTGTCTCGAAGCAACAGGTCGCCGCCGAGTTTCAGCGTTTCCACGAGCAGTTCTCGAAAGAGATGCCATCGTATTACTATCCCGATCGTCCCTTCCGCACTGAGTTCCAGTCGGTGAACGAAGGTATCCTCGGTAAGTTCGCCAACACGCTGTTAGCCCTATTGGCCGCAGTCGGCTTCCTCCTCTTGATCGCCTGCGCCAATGTGGCCAATCTGCTGCTCGCGCGCGCTACGGCGCGTGAAGGCGAAATGGCCGTGCGCACCTCTTTGGGCGCCGGCCGCGGACGTCTCATCCGCCAGTTACTCACCGAGAGCGTGCTTCTGTCACTCGCCGGAGGAGTGCTCGGCGTGGCCCTGGCATATCAGGGCGTGAAGGCCGTCGTAGCGCTCATGCCCGAGTACTCCGTGCCCCACGAGGCGGTCATCGCCATCAACTGGCCGGTCCTCTGGTTCGCGCTGGCAGTCTCCATGCTTACCGGCATTCTGTTCGGCCTCGCGCCCGCTCTCCAACTCTCCAGCCTCCACCAGGCCGAGTCCCTGAAAGGCGCGGGCCGAGGCAGCGCCATCGGCGCGGGCAGCCACCGTCTCCGCGACCTCCTCATGCTCGCCGAGATCACCTTGTCGCTGGTGCTCCTCACCGGCGCGGGACTGGCCATTCGCGGCCTGCTCTCCCTCGAACAGCAGAAGCTCGGCTACGATCCCAACAACGTTTTGACTTTTCGCCTCCAGTTGCCCACCGGCCGCTATACCCAGTGGAACCAGCGGCATGCGTTCTTCAGCGAGGTGCTCGATCGCCTCGGCAGAATCCCGCGCGTCGAGGCGGCCTCCGTCAGCTCCATGGGCACACCACCCTGGAACGGAGCGCCGTCAAAACTTCAGATCGACGGTCAGGCGCCCTCCGGCGGAGCCCAACTGCGCGTGAACTTAGTAAGTGCCGGTTACTTTGACACTGTAAAGGTTCCCCTCCTGCGCGGCCGCTATCTTACTAACTCCGATGTCGCGCGCGCCAGTCGCATGGCGGTAGTCAGCGAGGACTTAATCAAGAAATATTTTCCCGTCGGCCAGGATCCCATCGGCAGGTATATCCGGATCGATCTCCTCACCCAACCCATGCCCCCCGGATTCCTGAAAGCGCCTCAATTCGACGCCTCCTTCGAAATCGTCGGCGTCGTCGGGACCGCGCGAAACACCGGCCTGCGTGACCATCCCGAGGCCGCCGTCTACCTGCCGGATGCTCTGCTCTATCCCCCCGGCGCGTTCCTGCTGCTGCGCACCGCTTCGGACCCGCTGGCGTTTGCCAATGCCGCGCGCGAGGCCGTCCGTTCGGTCGATCCCGGCCAGCCCGTCATGCTGGTCCGTTCCCTCGATCAATGGCTCGGCCAAGCCACCGCCTATCCGCGCTTTGCTACCTTCCTGTTCGGCATCTTCGGCGCCATCGGCATGGCTCTGGCCGCCATCGGCGTCTTCAGCGTGGTCTCTTACGCCATCGCGCGCCGCACCCGCGAATTCGGCGTCCGCATGGCGCTGGGCGCTGCCCCGGCGCATGTATTCCGGCTGGTGCTCGCCTCCACCGGCCGTGTGTTGCTGGCCGGCCTCGTAATCGGCATCGCCCTGAGTATCTTCGCCAGCCGCGCCCTCGCCGATCGCATCGAAGGCATGGGCACAGCCGATCCCTTCATGCTCGCCATCGTGCCTCTGGTATTGAGCGCCGCGGCGTTTCTCGCATGCTATGTTCCGGCGCGCTCCGCCACCAGAATTCAGCCCATGGATGCCCTACGCCACGAGTAGCTGATGCGGGAACCCTCATCCGCCTGCACGAATCTCTGCTGTTTCAGCGCGCCTTTCCGACCAGCCCACGGGCGATGCGCCAGGCCGACCGCCAGCTCTTCTCCTTCGCCCGCCGCATCGATCGATTGCGCGCCGCCGGCGTCGATCTATCCCCGTTCGAAGATCCGAAAGTATCCGGCATCGCCGGAACCTCACTTTCAGCCGTCTTCAGCTATCAGGTCGCCCGCCAGCTCTTCGCCCGCTATCCGCGCCGTCTGGCCATCGATTGGGAGAACTACGAGCGCCCCGAAAAACTCGGTCCCGTGCTGCGGCGCTTTCTGCCGCTGGTCGAGGAGGATTGGCCGGTCGAAGCGCACGTGCCTTACCGCGACTGGATCGATGCCGCGGTGCGCGAAGCCCCCGAGCTCGGCTGGCTTCTCGATCGCATTGCGGCGCTGCCGGTGACCGCGCGCGATCGGGCCGATCTCTATGAGTCACTCGACCTGTTGCTGGTCTGGCAAATCGGCAACGTCCCCACCAGCCGCTCTCGCCTTCGCCTGCCCGTGCGAAAGCCGTACTATCACCGCGAGCCCCTGCTCCGCCGCGCCGATGTCTCGCTCGAGCGGGAGCTCGCAGGCCCGCCCTTGCCCCTCACCCGCCTCTCCCGCGCGGAGGCCCAAAAGATACTCGTCATCATCCTGGATACCTCCGCCATGCGCTATCGCGAGTTATACGGTTTCACACATCCGGACCTCGCCCGCGTCTTCCGCGCCGATGCTGGCCGCGGCGTTCAGATCTTCTTCTTCGGCGTGCCCCCGGAGTGGCGCCTGCCCCTGCGCGCCTATCACGCCGGCATGTACTTCAAGAACGGCGTGCCGCTCGGCTACGTCGAAGTGCTTTCGTTGTTCGAGCGCGCCGAGGTGGGATTCAATCTCTATTACACCTTCCGCGAAGGCGAATCCGCCTGGCTCTACGCGCGCCTGTTGCGTCTCTTCCGGCAGGTCCTGGGTGTCACCTGCTTTTCCGTCGATCCCTATCAGATCGGCTTGGAGAACGATGAGGCCCTCGACTCCGGGGCCTTCTGGTTTTATCGCAAGCTCGGCTTCCGCCCGCTGGATGCCGAGGTAGCCCAACTGGCACGGCGCGAAGAACAAAGAATGCTCCGCAAGCCCGGCTACCGCAGCTCCCGGCACACTCTGGAAAAGCTGGCCCGCTCGTATATCCTGTTTGAATCCTGCGGCTGCACTCCCGGCGCCTGGGATCGCTTCCGCGTACGCAACCTCGCCCTCGCCGTCCAGCGGGCCAAGGTGGCCGACGAGCCGAATTCCCTCCGGCAACTGTTGCGCCTGATCCCGGACCTGGACCCGGACGACCTCGATGCGATCGTGCGCGCCAAGCAGGGTCCCGACGAAGCCCGCTATCTCCGCCTCATGCAGCGCCACGCCCGTTTTCGGTCCGCCGTGTTGCAGTTGGGATCTTGAGCGCTACTTCGCCACCGCGACAATCTGCCAATCTACTCCACGCGCAACGCGTCCGATGGATCGATCCGCGACGCGCGCCTTGCTGGCAGATAGCACCCGAACAGAGCGGCCAGTAGAAAGCCTGCGACGACGACGAGCAGGGTCGAAGGATCGCTAGTGACTCCACTCAGCATGCTTTGCAATACGCGAGTCGCAAGCAGTGAACCAACGGACCCCAGGGTCACACCTGCAAGGACCAGCACGCCGCCCTCTCCCAGCACCAGTCGCGCAACGCTCCCGCTCGTCGCGCCGAGCGCCATGCGCAAACCCATCTCGCTGGTTCGCCGCGTCACCGTATAAGATAACAAGCCGTATACGCCGACAATGGCCAGCAGTAGCGCACAAGCGGCGAACAGGCTCAGCAGCGCCGTCTGGAACCGCTCGCGCGCGATGGTGCCTGAAATTAAGCCGTCCATGCTCTCGAAATTTACAGCGGTGCTTTGATTCAATGACGTGACGATTCGTTCGATGGCCGGTTGCAGGCGCGCCGGCCCGCGCACGACAAGGGCGATACTCATCGCGGAGTCAGTGTGTTGGAAGTACTCGACATAGACCTGGGCGCCGGCCGGACGGCTTAGACCATCCGAGCGCACATCGGGCACAATTCCAATGATCGTCATGAATTGCGGTGTGCGGTCGAAGCCCTGGAAACGGATGCGCTGGCCCAGGGGGTCGCCAGCCGGAAAGAATTCCTTTTTGAAGGACTGGTTCACTATGGCCACCTGCTGTGCGGCTCGCTCATCATTCGCCGTAAAGCCGCGACCCTTGAGTATGGGTATGCCGAAGGCCCTGAAGTAATCGGGTGTGATCCTCACGTAGTCGGCGTCAGGATGCATATGGGGGTCGGCGGGCAAGGGCCGGCCTTCGATTTCAAAGCCTCCGTCGGGGGCGCCTTCAAAAGGCAAGCCGTTGACCAACGCAGCCGCCTGCACTCCCGCGAGACGCTCAATCTGTTCGAGCATTTGTGTCCCCGCTTGACGCACGTTCGCGGCATCGACGGCCCACCACGCGGCCGATTCACCATTCGCAGAGGCGGGCCAGGTAACGTCCGTCACGTACACACCACCGGAGGCGAGCCCTGTTTCGACGTGCGCCAGCTTCCAATAGCTCTTGAGGAGCGATGCGGCGCCACTCAGCAACACGATAGCGAGCGTTATCTGTCCTACGACCAGGGTCTGTGCCCATCGTTTATGGCGCACCCCCGTGCCTTTGACTGCGCTGTGTTTCAAAGCATCATTTACGTCAGACCTGGAAGCGTCAAGCGACGGCAACACCCCGAACAGAATTCCCACGAGGACCGATAATCCCGCCGTGAAGCACAGCACGCCCGTATCGATGTCTAGGTTCTCGATGCGCGGGATATTTGCCGGCGCCGCGATACGGAGTACTGTCACCGCTAATTTCGCCAGCGCCAGACCGAGCAACCCGCCGACGCCGGAAAGCAGGACGCTCTCGGTGAGCAATTGGCGAATCAAGCGTTCGCGCGCCGCTCCCAATGCGCAGCGCAGTCCCAACTCTTTGCGGCGAGCAGCCGCGCGCGCGAGCTGAAGATTCGAAATGTTCACGCAGGCAATCAGCAGTACCAGCGTTACCGCGCCCAGGAGCACCAAGAGTGCCGGCCGCACGCCGCTTACCAGTGATTCATAAAGAGGCGTTACGCGGATGCCTTCATCTTTATCGTCGACGTATTCCCGCGCCAGCTGCGCGGCGACCACGTGCATGTCTGCCTGGGCCTGACTCATAGTAACTCCGCTCTTCAGGCGACCGACAACTGAATAGTTGTGCGCTGATCTTCCGGACTTATCGGGGAACAGATCATTGGGCATCCAGAGTTGCGCGGTATCCGGGAAGTTGAATTTCGGGGGCATCACGCCAATCACCGTGTAGGCGATGCCGTCCAGGCGCACGGTTTTTTGAATGGCGTCGGCCGCGGCGCCGAACATAGCCTGGGCTAATTCGTATCCGAAAACAAGAGTGGGCGTTCCACCTGGTTTTTGCTCGTCGGCACTGAACGTTCGGCCAACGGCCGCTGGCGTTGCCGCCACGTCAAAGAATCCGGCCCCCACCGCCGCCATGCGCGCACGCCGGGCGGGGAAACTGCCGGACAAGGCGCCGTCATCAACCCAGTACATCGCCATGGATTTCACGGTTTGGCTTTGTGCGCGCCAATCGCGGAAGTCCGGGCCGGAGACCCTCATCACATGACCGTCTTTGGCCGTCTGCCCGAGTGTTACCATCCGCTCCGGTTCCGGATACGGCAGAGCGCTCAACAGGACTGCCTTCACCGCGCTGAACATTGCCGTATTCATTCCGATGCCCAGCGCAAGTACGGTGACAGCGGTGGCCGTGAACGCCGGTGTCTTGGTCAAGACGCGCCAGCCGAAGCGCATGTCCTGCCAGAGTTGGTCGATTGTGCTCCATCCCCACGCAGCCCGGCTGTCTTCCTGCTGCAAGGTCATATTGCCGAAGTGCCGGCGGGCAAGCGCGCGCGCCTCAGCCTCGCTGTAGCCTTCCTCGCGGAGCTGATCGATCTTCTCGGCAAGGTGCTCCGCCATCTCATCAGCCAGCTCACGATCGAGGCGCCTTTGCTCGAGCCATCTGGAAACGGGATTCATGATTCCGCCGGCCTCATCACCCGGCCGATGCCCGCCAGTAAACGTTCGAACCCGGCGATTTCGCGATCGAGCTGTCTGCGTCCAGTCGGAGTGAGCTTATAGGTGCGCACTTTGCGGTTGCGAGCTGAAATACCCCAATCCGCGATCACCCAGCGCTCACGCAACAGGCGCTGCAATGCCGGATAGAGGGAGCCTTCCTCCACCTGCAGGACATCTTTGGAGGTTTGTTGGATGTACTGGGCGATGGCGTAACCGTGCAAGGCGCCGCGCCGCAGGGTTTGCAAGATCAGCATTTCCAATGTTCCGGGGAGTAGGTCCCTCTGTTCTTTGTGGCGGTTCAATGGTTCTCCCGTGCGGCGGCCATTTAGCTGCACGGCACTGGCCGCACTATTCACATAGATAATCTATACATAGATAATCACTATTTGAACGGAAAGTCAAGCCTTGACGCCATCCGGGTACACCCGATGGATACACCCGATATATGATGAAGCCATGGGCGTCCGCACACTGCTGACCTTCGAGCAATTCGAGCAGCTCCCCGATGAGCCGGGCAAACGCGAGCTGCTGAGAGGAGAGCTGATCGAGTTGCCACCTGCCAAATTGAGGCACAACGATACAGCGCACATGTTTTACGATTTGCTGAAACCCGCGCTAGCCAACCTGAAGAGCCGGGGACAGGGCGACTCGCTTGGACGCGTCTATATCGAAATGGGCTACAAGATCTCCGCCGTCAACTGGTTTCAGCCGGACGTGAGCATCACACACGCCGGCCAAGCCAAAGGGGACTACCTGCAGGGCGCCCCGGCCATTGCCATCGAAATCGTCTCGGAGAGCAACACGGCAGAGGCCATAGACACCAAGATCCAGGACTACCTCGCCGCGGGCGCCCTCCAAGTGTGGGTCGTCTACCCCAAACGCCGTCACCTCTGGATCTACGAAACAGACGGGCGCGCCGTGGCGTACTCCGGACGCTTCGGCCTGACTCTGCTACCCGGCGTCGAGCTCGATCTCGACGCCATCCTCGCCGACCAATTGTAACCTTCTCCTCAACCGCCGGTATTATTGGGTGAATGCCGGAAGCGCGGGCGGACAACGTACTCATGCAGAAAGTCCGGGATGGCGACCTGGCGAAGATGGCCGTGTTGTTCGAGCGCCACCATCGCCCGCTGTTCCGCTATTTCCTGCGCCTTACCGGCAATCGCGAGTTCAGTGAAGATCTGGCGCAGGACGTCTTCTTCCGCATGTTGAAATACCGGCATAGCTATCAGGACGGCAGCCCATTCACGCCCTGGATGTACCAGGTAGCGCGCAACGCCCACATGGACGGCGTGCAGAAGCGCAAGGGCGAGGCGCAACTACACGACGAGCGGGACGAGCCGCGGCCCGAGCTGGCCAGCCAGGATCCGGACCCCAGCGAGATCCTGCGCCGCCGCCAAGACCTTGGTCTGCTGCGCCGCGCGCTGGCCGCCCTGCCGCAAGAGAAGCGCGAGTTGCTGGTTCTGAGCCGTTTCCAGAACCTCAAATACGAGCAGATCGCCGGCATTCTGGCGTGCGACGTCGGAACGGTAAAGGTGCGGGTCTACCGCGCTATCAAGGCGCTCAGCCAGATCTTCTTCGAATTGGCGGGAGAGAAGGCATCATGACATGCGATCAAGTAAGAGAACAGATCGCCGACTATCTGGCGGGTAGCCTGAGCCAGACGGCGGCTGAAGAGTTGGACGATCACTTCGCCCATTGCGCGGCGTGCCAGCAGGAGACCGGCGCCCTGGCCGAAACCTGGCGCATGCTCGGGCTGCTCGAAGCCGGAGAGCCCAGCCCGGCGTTGCGCCCGCGCTTCTATGAATCGCTCGAAGCCTACCGGCAGGGGCTCGCTTCCGCGCCGCCTCCGCCGTCAATTTCGATGGGACGGCGGCCGTTTTCCGATTGGGGCGCGCGCGGCTGGGGCGGTCCCGTTTTCCAACTGGCCTGCGCGGCAGCGTTGCTCATCGTGGGTATCGTGGTGGGACAATGGCTGAGCTTGCGCGACCGCGGCCAGGGCGATCTGGCGCGCCTGCAGGACGAAGTGCGCGGCATGCGCCAGATGGTCACGCTGTCGCTGCTCCAGCAGCAATCCGCCGGCGAGCGTCTGCGCGGCGTGGACTATGCCTACGGCGTCGAGCAGTCCGATACACAGGTGCTTTCGGCATTGCTGCATGCCGTGAATCACGATCCCAACGTCAACGTGCGCCTGGCGGCGGTCGATGCGCTGCGCAAGTTCGCGGGCAACCCTGAGGTCCGCAACACGCTTGATCAGGCGCTCGCGAAACAGGATTCGCCGCTGGTGCAGATCGCCCTCATCGATCTCATCGTGGATGTGCGCGATAAAGCAGCCGGGCCGTCGCTCCTGGCCCTTGAGCGCGCCCCGGCTGTAAATAAGGATGTCAAGGAACGGGCCGTCTGGGGGCTGGCCCATTTGCAGTAAGCAACCCCTTTTGTAGAGGAGTGTCATGAAAAAACAGTTATCGATCGCCTGTGGCTTATGGATCGCCTGCCTGCCGGTTCCGGCGCCCGCGCAACAAGATGTGGAACAACACGAGACCATCGAAAAGAAATTTGTTCTCTCCGGCACCGCCGCTGGGAAAGTGATCGTCGATAACGTCGAAGGATCCATCCAGGTGACCGGCCGTCCGGGGAGCGATATCCGCCTGGTCGCGCGCAAGCGCTTGCGCGCCGATTCGCCCGAGAAAGCCGCCGAGGCGCGCCGCGATGTCTCGCTCGACATCTCGCAGGATGCCAACACTGTACGGCTGTATGTGGATGGGCCGTTCCGCTGCCGGGACGGAGGCATTCGCATGCATGGCCGGCAGGGCTACCAGGTCCGTTATGACTTCGAATTGCAGGTTCCGCCCGATACCACCGTGAGCCTCAAGACCGTCAATGACGGCGAAATCAAAGTGGAAGGTACTGCCGGCGATTACGACGTCGAGAACATCAACGGCGGCATACAAATGGCCGAGGTGTCCGGCTCCGGCCGCGTCTACGCGCTGAATGGCCGCGTGCACGTGTTGTTCCGCGAAAACCCGCGCGCCGCCAGTTCGTTCGGCTCGCTCAACGGCGAAGTCCGCGTGTCGTTCCAACCCGGCCTGGCGGCCGATCTGCGCTTCAAGACCTTCAACGGCGGCGTGTTTACGGATTTCCCGGTAACTTACTTGCCTGTGCAGGCAGCAGCCGGCGAGCGGCGTGACGGCAAGTTTGTTTACAAGAGCAATGAATGGTCCTCAGTGCGCGTGGGCCGCGGCGGGCCGGAGCTGAGTTTTGATGCATTTAACGGCAATATTCGAATATTAAATCGAGAACAATAATCATGAGAAAACAATTGTATTTATCGGTAATTCTTTTAGGCGCAAGTCTGGCGGTTCGCGCGGAGGAGGCCCCTCCGGATCGTGTCAACGTGCCACTCACCGACCCGTCGCGGCCGGCGGTGGTCAACGCCTCTCTGATGAACGGCGGCATCACGGTGACCGGCTATGCCGGCAAGGAAGTGATCGTGGAGGCCCGCCCGCGCGGCCACGAAGGCGAATCCAAGCCCGACCGCAAGGCCGAAGGCATGCATCGCCTGGATAGCCTGGGTACCGGCCTGAGCGTCGAGGAGCAGGACAACCAGGTGAATATCGGGGTACGGGAGATGAACCGCACGGTGGATCTGACCATCCAGGTGCCCTTCAACACTTCTCTTAAGTTGAAGTGCCTCAACGACGGAAATATCCAGGTGGACCACGTCAGCGGCGAGATCGACGCCAACGACCTGAACGGCGGGGTGAAACTGACCAATATCTCGGGCTCTGCCGTGGCGCATTCGCTGAATGAGGATGTTACCGTGACCTTTGATAAGGTCACTCCCGGAAAAGCCATGTCGTTCAGCACTATGAACGGCGATATCGACGTGTCGCTGCCGGCGGACACCAAGGCACGCGTCAAGATGAAGGCTGACAACGGCGAGATTTATAGCGACTTCGAAGTCAGGCCAGAGGTCGGCCCGGCGGGGACCAAAGTCACCGACACCGGCCGGAAGGACGGACGCTTCCACGTGCAGTTCGAGAAAGCCCTCTACGGATCCATCAACGGGGGCGGTCCGGAAATGCAGTTCACCACCTTCAACGGCAAGATCTACGTGCGCAAGAAAAAGTAGGCAACCGTACAAATCTTACCTTCTTTTATGCCGCTGTTACTCGGTAGGGTGTGCCAAGTAAATCGATCGGCATATAGACGAATCCTGCTTTCAATTAGATACGACCGAAGAGTACGAATCTTCATACTTGGCAGCGCGATTGCACGGTTGTTGGCAAAATGGCCAGTTTTTCCAGGGCCAGGCTGGTCGGGAGCGAGACACGAGGCCTGCAACCGCATGGTTGTTGGATAGCGGTGGTCGACACCAACGGGGTCATCCAGTCTCTCGATGGGCTTTGGCCGGCGGGTTCGCTTGCGGTAGGCGCCAGCTACGGTGGTTTTCTGGACAGCACTTGTCTGGACGACCCCGAGCGCGCCGAGGCTGTCCGTGCAGGAATTCGCGCCGTAGCTTCCGGCCACATCGATACGTTGACTCTGGAATTTCCGTGCCGCCTGGCGGACCGCGATGTGCGTCTGCTCCTGGCGGCGGCTCCCTGCCGGCAGGGCGTGCTGCTCACCCATACGGAGACGCTTCGAGGGGCCGCAAGCGATCCCCGTCTCGAGGCCGCTTCCCCGCCCGATAACGCCGATAAAGCTCACAAAATGGAGGCGCTGGGCAGGCTCACCAGCGGAGTGGCTCACGATTTCGCTAATCTGCTTACCTTGATTTCGGGCTACAGCGAGATGCTGTTGGACCGCCTGCGCGCGCAAGGCCCCCCGCTTCTGGAGTTGGAAGAGATCCGCAAAGCCGCCACGCGCGGAGCGGCCATGACGGCACAGATTCTGGACTTCATCCGCAACCAGGCGGCCGAGCCCGGGATCGTCAACCTGAACACCGTGGTGGCGGACGTGGAGAAACTGCTGCGGCCCATCATCGGGGAGCACATCAGCCTGGTCACGGCCTTGAGTCCCGATCTGGGCAACGTCAAGGCCGATCCGGAGCAAATCGCGCGGGTCATTCTGAATCTGGTCTTCAACGCGCGAGATGCCATGCCGGGCGGCGGCGAGATCGTGATGCGCACCGCCAACCTGGAACTCCGGCCGGACGACGCGCACCAACTGCCGGCGGGTCGCTATGTCCAGCTGACGCTCAGCGACAACGGACTGGGAATGGACGCGGAAACTCTGAGTCACCTCTTTCAACCTTTCTTCACCACCAAGCAGCGAGGTAAGGGCACTGGCCTCGGCCTCAGCACCGTTTATGGCATCGTCCAGCAGAGCCGGGGCGATATTTGGGTGAGCAGCGAGCCCGGCAAGGGAACCATGTTCAACATTTGCCTGCCCCGCGCCGATGAGGCCGTAGAGAGCCCCGCATCGCTGGATCCCCCGCGCGCGGCTGCCGCCGGCGCCGAAACCATCCTGGTCGCCGAAGACGAGGAAAGCGTCCGAGGGCTCATCAAACACCTGCTCACTGTACGCGGCTATCGCGTGCTGGATGCGGTGGATGGCCGCGACGCCTTGCGCCAGTTGGCGCAACACCCCACCCCGATTGACTTGCTGTTGACCGACATGGTGATGCCCGGCATGAGTGGCGGCGAGCTGGCCGACAAAGTCCTGGCGTCCAAGCCGGACGTTAAGGTCATCTTTATGTCGGGATACACCGATGACATGCTATTGCATGCGGGAGCGCTCAGTCCGGGCGCCGCATTCCTGCGGAAACCGCTGCGGCCGGATGTGCTGGCTGGCCGCGTCCGCGAAGTATTGGATAGCCGTGCTAATCGCGCCACTCACGCCCATCCTTCAGGTAAGTGAGTCTCACGTTTTACAACTGTCCGCCTAACTACTCGTAACATCCCACGTCAGTTCTAGTAATCGAGCGCGGCCGCGCCCTTTGACCTTTGTGGGAGGTAGGGCGCAGTGGAAGACAGTGTATACCGGACATACCGGGCATGGGTGTTCCTGTTGCTTTGTTTTTCCGGCACGGTCCAGGCGGACTCGCTGGAAGCGCGCTGGAACCAGTTGCAAGACGAAGGATCGCGCTTTCGGGAGCAGGGCAAATACGAGGACGCGCGCCGCACTTACTCAGACGCGCTCGCCATCGCCGAATCCTTCGACGGCGCGAACAGCTGGCTGGCGAAGACTCTGAACAATCTGGCCGCTTCCTGTTTCGACGCCGGGCGCTATGCGGAGGCCGAAGCCTACTATCTCCGCGCGGTGGAAATCTGGAAGCTGGATCAATCCCTCGATCGCGACCGCGATGTGGCCAGCCTGTGGAGCAATCTCGCCGCCCTCTATGTCGCGACCGCGCGGTATACCCAGGCTGAGCCGCTTTATCGCCAAGCCATCGCGCTGATGGATAGGCCGATCGAGGAATTGACTCCGATCCGCATGACTCTGGAGAATAACCTGGCGGAGATGTATCGCAACCAGGGCCGGTACAGCGAGGCTGAGCCGCTGTTCCTGCGATCGCTCCAGTACTGGGAAAACAAACCGGAAAGCAGGGAGGCGGCCATGGTGCTGAATAACCTGGCCGCGCTCTATTCCGCCATGGGACGCTATAGCGAGGCCGAGCGGTACGGCCTCCGGGCGCTCCATATTCACGAAACGCTGTTGGGGCCGAAGCACCCCAAGACCGCCACCAGCTTGGGTAACCTCGCGGACCTCTACCGTTTGCAGAGTCGCAATGCCGAAGCCATATCTCTGCTACGGCGCGCCCTGGCCATTAGAGAAGAAGCGCTCGACCCGCAACATCCCGACCTCGCCGTCAACCTGAACAATCTCGCGGGCGTGCTGGTCACCCTGGGCAGTTATGAGGAAGCTGAATCGCAATACCATCGCGCGTTGCAGATTTGGGAGAAAATATTTGGTCCAGGGAGCACCCAGGCCGCCACAGCCTGGAACAACCTGGCGACCCTCCATGCCAGGCAGCAACGGTACTCCGCCGCGGAAACGTGCCAGCGCCGGGCCCTGGAGATCTGGACCGAGCGCCACGGCGCCGAGTCCGCGCAAGTGGCGTTAGGCATGGACAATCTGGCCGGCTTGTACCGCCAGCAGGGTCGCTATGCGGATGCTGTGCCGCTATATGTCAGTGCGCTGGCCATTCGCGAGAAGGAGATGGGCGCCGAAGATCCCAAACTGATTCCGATCCTCCTCAACTTCGCGGACGCCTGCATGCATGTCGGCCGAACACCGGCGGCGACGTCCTTGTTGCGCCGCGCGCTGGCCATCGGCGAGAAATCCTTTGGACCCGAAAACGGTCAGTTCCTAGCGACTCTCCAATTGCTGGCTCAGGCTCTCCGGGGGCAGGGACAATTCACCGAATCCGAGGCGCTCTGGAAGCGCATGATCGCCATCGCGGAAGTGACGGCCGGCCCAGAGAGCCCGTCACTGGCCCACGCATTGGACTATTTGGCCGACACATATGGGGAAGACGGCCGCTACGCCGCGGCGGAGCCTTATTACCAACGCAGCATAGTGATTTGGAGGCGGCTGCTCGGAGAGACGCATCCGGCCATCGCCGCGGAATGGAACAAGCTCGCCATGCTCTATGAAAGGCTCGGGCGTATGTCCGACGCCGAGTCTTGCTATCGGCGGTCACTGGCGATTCTGGAAGAGAGCGACGGCCCCGGCCATCCGGACGTCGCGACAGCCCTGCTGAACTACGCCGGACTCTTGCGTAGGACCAGGCGCAGGAGCGAGGCGCGCCGCCTGGAAGAGCGCGCCAACGCCATCCTGGCCAGCCATAGGCCTCCGGCGAGTAACGTTTCGCTGCCCATCAATACGGTGCGTTAGAGCGCCTGAAATCGCCGTTGAGGCCGCAAAACTGGCCAGTCGCAGCCGCGCGCTCCGAAAGCCTGGTGTTTGTATGGTTTAATAGGTTCTCTAGTATGGCGCATGCGGCCAATTCGTTGCGCACGTGGCGCCGGGCCTGGCAAGCCGCTCACCGGCGCGCGCGAGAACTGCGCATGATTTATAAGGGGCTGGTTTCGACCGACCACCCCATCCTCGCGCACATAATCCCCGTGCGGCGCTGCAATCTTTCTTGCGCCTACTGCAACGAATACGACGATCACTCGAAGCCGGTGCCGCTCGAAACCATGTACCAGCGCATCGACCGTCTGGCCGGACTTGGCACTACCATCATTACGATTAGCGGCGGCGAACCGCTGCTCCACCCGGATCTGGACCTGATCGTGGCGCGTATCCGCGGGCACCGCATGATCGCCGGCATGATTACCAATGGCTATCTGCTCACCGCCGAGCGCATCCAAAGGCTGAACCGCGCCGGGCTCGAGCATCTCCAGATCAGCATCGACAACGTGATGCCGGACGAAGTCTCGAAAAAGAGCCTGAAGGTGCTGGATAAGAAACTGCAGCTTCTGGCCGGGCACGCCGAGTTTCACGTGAATATCAATTCGGTGGTGGGAGGCGGCATTCGCAATCCGCAGGACGCGCTGGTGGTCGGCAAGCGCGCCGTCGAGCTGGGCTTCACCTCCACCGTCGGAATTATTCACGATGGCACTGGACAGTTGCAGCCTCTGGCTCCCGCCGAGCGCGAGGTCTACGCCGAGATGCGCGGCATGGAGAAGAGCAGCTACGCGCAAATCAACTATTTTCAGGACAACATAGCGCAAGGCAAAGAAAATCACTGGCGCTGCCGTGCGGGCTCGCGTTACCTCTACATCTGCGAGGACGGGCTGGTGCATTATTGTTCGCAGCAGCGCGGATATCCGGCCAAGCCCCTGGCGGAGTACACCGTGGCGGACATCCGGCGCGAGTTCCTGACCGAAAAATCCTGCGCGCCGCGCTGCACGGTGGCCTGCGTCCACCAGATTTCGTACATGGATTTCTGGCGTGCGCCGCAATCCCTCGCGCCCGGCGCCGTGCCGCAGACGGAAGCAGACCGCCTGGTGCAGATTCGATAGAGCTGCTTTCCACGCCCTAAACCAAACTAAACAGCCCCTCACCAGATGTGCTATGCTAAATCATGCCTGCAGCAGGGCTACGGAAAGTCGTCGATGAACGGCTTTACCCGTCCAGCGCAAACGGTGGCGGGCTGCTGCGCCGGGAGATCTGGGTTGACGGTCAAGGCCGCGTTATACGGTACAATCTTGCCTATATCAATCCGCTGATACACGCCGGAGATAACGGCCGGGTGCTGGGGTATGACTCGGCTCATGGGTAACACCATCGTCATCATCTGGGTAAGGTGACGGCGGTGAGCTTGGATGGCTTTGAACAGATCGAGGCGCGCTTTCAGAAGGAATGGAGCGGGCTCGCGAGAGAGGCGAAAGAGGCAAAACATGCGAAACACTGAGATCCGGGTGGAACGATTGGATACATTCTTTGAGCGCGGGCGCAAACTTGCTCGCCTGGCGGATCACGGCGACCCGCTTCCGCCCAGCCGGGTGGTCGCCTTCGACGACGTCGCAGCTCTTCTTCGGGTGCTGACCGAGAAACGCGTGCTCCTGCTCAAACAGGTGAAAGTGACACCTGGTTCGATCAGCGACCTGGCGAGAACGCTGAAGCGCGATCGAAGCGCGGTAACCCGCGATGTTCAGGTTCTCGAGCGCTTTGGTGTTCTGCGAGTGATCGAAAAGCCTCTGCCGGGCCATGGACGGCAAAAGTGGATCGCGCCGGTAGCTCGCGACATCCGCCTGACAGCGCAACTATAGCTACAGATAGATGCGCGTGCGTCCATTGATGATTACCGCTTTCGCCCTGCCACTGGCTCCGGCTCAGGCGAACCTCTATACCTGCACCGACGAGATCGGCGGCCAGGCGATGTTCTACGCCAACCCGTCCATCAAGAAGGCCAACATCGGCTACCGCGGCGCATAGGCGGCCTTCGGAATCGAGTTCAATTTTCCGGTGTCTCACAACTGGGCTTCCATGTCGCCGTCGAGTACTCGTTCCCCACGCGCGCGGATGGAAGCGCTCAAGCGCTGCCACAAGCTCGTTCACCTCAGCAGACTGGCGATGGCCGGGACGGCAATACCTGAGTAGGGTCGAGCAGGTGTTTGGGCTCGTAACGCTCGCGGGACCACTTTTGCCCGGCCTGGAACCGCACTCCGATGAAATACCCTATTTCATTGTAAACACAGTACTTCACCTTGCCCCGAAACCGGCAGCGACGGCATAGGAGACAGACCCGGGCTTCGAGCGGCAGCGGCTCCTCCAGTTGCAGGCAGGCGCCCGAAGTCGAGATATCCTCCAGATTCGCCGTGAGTTCCCTGGGTCGTGCGCCCTCCAGGCGAATTTTGATCAGATCCGAGCACAACAGACGGGTTTCCGCACGGCGTTCGATCATTCTGCCATCTCTTATCGGCATACCCCTGGGAAAACTTTAGTCCGGGCGTCCGAATTTTTCTTCGAAGCCGGCGATCTTGCCCAGCCTGCGCTTGTGCCGCTCGAAGCCGGAGAAGTTTGCCGCCAGGTACCGCCGCACCAGGTCCACGGCCAGTCCCGCGCCGACCACTCGCGCGCCCAGGCACATGACGTTCACGTCGTCGTCTTCCACCGATTGGTGGGCTGAAAAGGGGTCGTGGCAGGTAGCAGCCCTTATGCCCTTAAACTTGTTGGCTGCCACGCAGGCCCCGGCGCCGCTGCCGCAGAGCAGCACCGCGCGGTCGGCGCGCCCGTCAAGCACGGCTTCGGCGACGGCGCGGGAGTAATCGGGGTAGTCCACCGGATCCGTGGAATCCGTCCCCAAGTCGAGCGACTCGTGCCCTAATTTATGCAATTCTTCGATGACTCGCGCCTTCAGCGGGAATCCCGCGTGATCGCTCGCTACCGCAACCTTCATGGATTCCCATGATAGCGCTATACTGCCAAACATGGTTTAGTGAGATGGTTTAGTGAGATTTTAGAAGCGGTTCCGCGTCTAATTTCTGTAGCCGATATCGGAGCGAACAGCATGTCCAGGAAGCTTCTTCTTGTTTTTTGCGCATTTGCCATAGCGGGTTGGGCGGGCAGCTCGGCCTCGGTGGGGGGCCCTGTTACCGGCTTCATCTTCGATTCCCAGACCCTCGCCATACGGCCCATGCTGGGGATTCCGGGCGCGGCCTATATCGGGGCGCCGGTTGCCTCGCAGGTGGGCGCCGCATCGGTCTCGCCGGACGGCTCGGCCGCTTTCGCCATGCAGTTGGGCCGCCTGGTGCTGTACACAGGCTTGCGAGGCGCGTCGCCGGCGACTGTAACGGTCGACAACGCCATCGCCGGCGTGGACCATTTCGCGTGGGCGGCCGACGGCACCGCGGCTGCGGTCTACTCGTCGAAAAGCGGTCAGGCGCAGGTCCTGACGAATCTGGCGCAGACACCTGCCGCTGGCGCGCCGATCGATCTTTCGGGCATCCCGGGGACCGTAGCCGCGCTGGCTTTCGACGGGCAGCGCATCATAGCCGGAGCCACATCCGCAGACTCCGGGGGCATTTATCTGGCGGGCGCGCAAACGGCGCTTGAGCGTATCGCCGCGGCGTCCAGTCCTTCGGCCATCGTTCTGGCGGGCGCGAATCTCTACTTCGCGGACCGGCAATCCCAGCAGATATGGGAAGTCGAGAGCTACGCCAAGACACCCGCCGCCGTCCTGTTTGCGGGCGACAGCGGCATTTCCGCGCCCGCCGGGCTGCAGCTTTCCGCCGACGGCCTGCGGCTTTATGCGGCCAACGCGGGCAACCAAAAGCTGGCCATTTACGATGTTGCCTCGCGGTCGCCGCTCCAAAGTATCGAGCTGGACTTCACTCCGACCGGCCTCGACCGTTTCGGCGCTGCTTCCGTGTATCTGCTGAACAGCAGCAGGCAAGGGCCGCTGCATGTTCTAAGCGACGTCAACACGGCGAAGATCGCGGTCTATTTTGTCCCGGCGCCGAACGACGCGGGCAAGCTCAAACTCCTGTTCCATCCTATTTAAGCCGGCGCGTTAACATGCGCGTTAACATTATGGAGTGATCCTCCCCCGGCTTCTTCCACTGCTCAGCGTGCTCCCCCTGTGGGGCGCGGAAGCCATCATCCAGGATCGCGTCCAGTTCAGCCAGGTATTCGAAGAGACCCGCAATTTCCGCATTTTCCTGCCGCCCGACTACGCCACCTCGGGCAAGCGCTACCCGGTCATCTACTGGTTCCACGGCTGGAGCGAGCGCTTCAACAAGCCCGTGTCCGATCCCCCCCACCGGGACTATGACAGCGGCACGGACTACGGCGGCGATAACATCGCCAACTTCGTCGCCGGCCACCCCGTCATCGTGGTCAAGTGGGATGGCTACAATCCGCGCTTTGCCGGCGACAATTACCCGCGGCCTTACAACATCAGTCCGGTCGAGACCCGTCGCCAATTCCCCATGTATTTCCCCGAGCTGGTCGATTTCATCGACGCCAACTATCGCACCATCGCCGACCGCGAGCACCGCGCCACCGCCGGTCTCTCGATGGGCGGATTCATGTCCTTCTGGATCGCGGGCAAGTATCCGCACCTGGTATCCAGCGCCTCCAATTTCATGGGATCTTCGGAATTCTTCGTCGGCCCGCGCGACTTCCCCGTGGAATATCGCCACGACGAAATGTACGGCAATTACGAGGGAGTGTACACGCGCCTGGTGACGGGCACGCGCGATTTCATCCAGTTCTACCATCGCCAGATGAACGCTATCTGGAAATACGCGCGGCAGTGGCACGAGACCGAGGAGTTCGACTCGGACCATGGCACGCCGGGGATGGCCAAAACGCTCGAATTCCACATGAACGCGTTCGCGCACCCTCTGCCCCGTCCCACGGTTTGGAGCCACGCCGATGTATATCCGAACTTCACCGTTTGGGGTTGGGAAGTGGCTTCGGATCGTAAACAGCCCGGCTTCACGGTGCTCGAAAATGCTTCCGCCGCCGGCTTCCGCTCGTTTGTGCGCGAGTGGCTGCCGGCCGGCGCAACCATTCCCGGGGTGAAAGTGTCGATAGCCACTGACAAGCTGTATCCGCCGCGCAAGCCGCAAGTGGCCACCATCGTCCGCGTGCGCGACGGCCAGGTGCGCCGGCAGACGCTCACGGCCGATGCCGCTGGACGATTGAATCTCGAGCTGGATGGCGATGAGTACGAAGTAGGGATCTCCAGCGGACCTGTGCTGGCGCTTTCCGGCTACCAGTTGGAGGGCGCTGCCTGGGCCACCGCGCCCGGCACGCTGAAGGTGCGCGCGCGCTTCTGGAACAAAGGCGCGGCGCCCTCGCGGCCGGCCACATTGCGGTGGCTCAGCCCCAATCCGGGCGTCGAGCTGGCGCCTGCCACGTCGGCCTTGCCCGCCATGCCGCCGGGGCAGTCCGTAGAGCTTCCCCTGGCGGTAACGGTGAAGGACGCCTCGCGCGCCCTGGTCAGAATCTTTGCCATACAGGGCAATGTCAAATTGCCGCTCGACATACGATTGTTTCCCCCGGCCGCTTCCTTCGCGGATTTCCGCATCGCGGATGGCCAGCCCGTGCGGCTCTACCAGCATGCCGTCCAAAAGATGGACGTGACCCTGGGCGACGGCAACGGCGATGGCCGTGCCAGCCCCGGCGAGAGGATAGCGATTTTGATTCCGGAAGACGACGTCTACCGCGCCGCGGAGTTATTTACCAACGATACCTGCGTGGACAATACTCTGCGCGCGTTCGACGACTGGAGCGACTACGATCACGTGGGCGCTTCGGCCAAATACTCGCTGCCGCTGATCAAGCCCGACTGCCCGCAGGGGCACGTGATTCACGTGCTGGCCCGCGTGCTGCTGCCGAACAAGCCGAATCACGTGGTACGTTTTGCGGCTATCGATATCCCCGTGGTGGCGCCCGGTTCCACCCAGAGCACCGAGCCGCGCCCGTAGGAAGCGGTTCCCGACCGGACTCACATTATGGAATCCGAGGACTCTCCGCCAGACGAAACGCCTTTGATCCTTGTCTCCGATACGGCAACGTCTTTGAATCTTCCGCACAGCTATGGGCAGCGTTGTGCACAGCGCCTCAAGAATGACGTCTCAACGGAAAGGCAAGTATGCAACGGTATCGCGCCACTCCGCCGGTTGAGATGCGCTCCAGACCAGCAGAAGCGACTCGATGACATCGCCAATGGCGCGGCGCTGCGGAACTATGAAAAGGCCTGGACTGGACCGTCCCGCGGCCAGGCGCTCGCGAAAATAACGTGTCATCGTGCTTCGATCGTGAGAGATCAGAATTTGTTCTTGCTGTGGCGCGAGTTCGAGCAAAACCGGATCTTCCGCGCCTCGGTAGCCGAACTGCTTGGAGTCCAGGATGTCAACGGTGAGCTCACGAGATCGTAGGCCTTCGATGATATCGGAGTCGAGATCCTCATCCGCCAGGAAGCGGACAGTCACGATCGATTCGAGCTTATCTGCCGCCGAGCCGCCTCCAGGCGGGCGAAGAGATCGGGGTTAGTCTCGCTCAGCCGAGTCGCGGACTCAAACTCGCGCTCTCCTTCGGCTACGTAGTCGCCGATGGTTTTCTCGTTTTCCAGGTAATACGCGATTACTCCATACACCTGCGACAGCTTGAGAGTTGGAAAGGAACTAACGATCTTCTCCGGTGACGCGCCTTCCTGGAAGCGAATCACAATAGAGTCAGGGACACACCGGTCACCGCTACATAGAGGCCGCCGTTCCGCTCTTCGATGTAAGGGGAAACCGGGTACACCACAACCACCCCTGACGCACTTCAAGTGTAGCGCCGGCTCGTCACGAAAACAACGGTTTGACAAGCGCCTGGCGCTGCAAGAATTTCTACCCGCTCCGCGAATACGACCGCTCCCGGCAAGGGTTACCCAGCACCCTCTTGACCTAGTAGAATAGTCATAAATGGCCCGATTTTCCGCGTTTCTGATCCTGGCACTCGCCGCCGCCGTCTACGCCCGGTCGCATAGCCCCGAAAGTCTGCTGGATGCCGTCAAAGGCGTACGCATCGCCAGCCGCCTGACCTGCGACGGCTCGACCAATCCGGCCGAGGACGTTGGGCTGATCAGCACCTTCTCACCCGCCGGATGGGAGCGATCCTTCCATCTCGACGAATTCGAAAGCAAGTATTGTCGCCACGTGGATCTCTACTTCTTTTGCGTAAAGCACGGTTATGATCACTGGAAAGAAACATGGGTGAGCGACAGCTACGTCCCGCCCGTCGCGCCGAGAGTCTGGCTGAATGCCTGCTCCGCCTGGGAATCCAAGGAAGTCCCGCAATACATCCTCAGCGGCTGGTACAAGGAAGGCGCGCCCGGGCGCAAGCTCCCCTGGAAGCAGGCCCTCCTCAAGCAAGTTTCCTCCGATCCCGTCGCCTACGAGTTCACCGATCCGAACGGCGGAACGGCGCGCATCGAAATCCGTCGAAAATAGCCGATGCCGGAACCGCTTTTCCCCTTGCGCCCGCCGGCGCGGCTGCTGTTAGGGCCGGGTCCCAGTATGGTCGCGCCCCGCGTTTACGAGGCTATGGGGCAGCCCATTGTGGGGCACCTGGACCCCTATTTCTTCGAGATTGCGGAAGACGTCCGCCAGTTGCTCGGCTACGTGTTCTCCACGCGGAACGAATTCAATATCGCCGTCTCCGGAACCGGCACGTCCGGCATGGAAGCGGCGGTGGCCAATTTTGCCGAGCCGGGCAAGACCTTCGCGGTATGCGCCAACGGCTACTTCGCCGATCGCATTTCCGAAATCGCGCGCCGTCATGGCGCCTACGTCGCACGGATCGAGAAGCCCTGGGGTGAGGTGTTCGACGGCCAGGAGGCGCGCGATTTCATCCGGCGCGTGCAGCCCAGCGTGGTCGCCTACGTGCAAGCCGAGACATCCACCGGCGCTTACCAGCAGGGTAAAGCGATTTGCGAAGCGGCACACGAAGCCGGCGCGCTGGCAATCGCGGATTGTGTCACATCGCTCGGCGGCATGCCGGTCCTGGTAGACGAGACTGGCATCGACATCGCCTACAGTTGCACTCAGAAAGGATTGAGCTGCCCTCCAGGTCTTTCGCCGCTTACAGTTTCGCCGCGCGCCTGGGAACGCCTGCGCAAACGCACCGCTCCGGTAGCGTCTTTCTATCTCGATTTGCGGCTGCTCGAAAGCTACTATCGCGACCGTAAGTATCACCACACCGCCTCCGCAACCATGCTCTACGCGCTACGCGAAGGCTTGGCGCTCATCCGGGAAGAGGGACTCGAGAATCGCTGGGAGCGTCACCACCGTAACCACCGGGCGTTCGTCGCCGGAATCGAAGCCCTGGGCCTGCGCATGCATGTCGCCGAAGCCCACCGGCTCTGGACGCTGAACACTCCGCGCGTACCGGAAGGGGTCGATGACGTCAAGGTCCGCCAGCGGCTCTTGGATGAATATGGAATCGAGATCGCGGGCGGTTTCGGACCGCTGGCCGGCAAAGTCTTCCGCATCGGCTTGATGGGCTACTCCTCCACAGAGGACAATGTACGCAGGATTCTGGATGCGCTCGAAAGGACTCTGAAATGAGAACCAGTTTATTTGCCATTCTGCTGGCCGCCGCGGCGTGGGCTCAGGCGCCCGCCGCCTGGACACCCGAACTCTCGCTCGAGGTGCGGCCCGTCGGCGACGTCGTCCCCTCCCCCGATGGAACGTTGGTGGCCTACACCCAAAGCCGCGCCGTGATCGAAGCGGAGAAAAGTGAACTAGATACGCAAGTCTTTCTGGCTCGCGCGGACGGTTCCGACCGTGTGCAGTTGACGCGCGGCGAGAAGAGCGCCTCGGCGCCATCCTTTTCGCCCGACGGGCGCTACGTATACTTCTCCTCGGAGCGGTCCGGCAAACCCAACCTCTGGCGCATTCCCATCAATGGCGGCGAGGCCGAAATGCTCACCGACTGGAAGGGTGAGATCGGCGCGTATCATGTCTCGCCGGATGGCAAATGGGTCGCCTTCGCCGCCATGGAACCGCGGCCCGCCGAAGAGCAGGAGAAGAAGGAAAAGCGCGATTTCCGCGTGGTGGACGAGAACCCCAAAAATCACGGTCTCTGGATCGTGCTGGCGGAACCGGACAGTCAGGGAAAGCGCCCCGTGCGAAAGGTCTGCGAAGCGGCCGGCCATGTGCAGGACTTCGACTGGTCTCCGGACTCGCGCAACATTGCTTTCGTCCACACGCCCACGCCGAATGCGGACGACTGGACCAAATCGGACATCTCCGAAGTCGCCGTGGAGAGCGGCACAGTGCGCCCGATTGCCGCCACCGCGGCGGCCGAAACCAGCCCGCGATATTCGCCGGATGGGCGCTACCTGGCGTTCGTGCGAAGCACCGATCCGGCGCGCTGGGCTCAAATCGACCGCATCGTGCTGCTGCCGCGCCAGGGCGGCGAAGCCCGCGAGTTACCGCCAACTTACGATGAGCAGCCTGCCCTATTGGGATGGTCGGCCGATTCCACGCGTCTGCTGTTCACCGAATCGAAGGGCGCCACCGCCGTCGTCTACGCCATGTCTGTGGATGGTCCGGCAAAGCCCGTTTATCAGCCCGAGCACGGCACGCTGCAGGCCGCGCATCTCAATGCGGCGGGCACGGCTTTCGGCTTTGCGGGCGAAAGCTGGGATGACGCTCCGGAGGCTTATGTCTTGAAAATCGGCGACGGCACTCCGCGGCGCGTCAGCCATGCCAATTTGGACCTTGCCAAGCCCCCGCTCGGCGATTCGAAACGTATCACCTGGAAGTCGGGCGATGGCCTCGAGATTGAAGGTCTGCTGACTTACCCGGTCGGTTACGAATCCGGGAAGAAGTATCCTCTCGTGTTAGTCATTCACGGAGGACCGACGGGAGTTTTTCAGGATACTTTTCTCGGCCGCTATGGCGTGTATCCCTACGCCAGCTTCGCCGCGCGGGGCTATGCCGTGCTGCGCGCCAATCCGCGCGGGTCGAGCGGCTACGGACGTGTCTTTCGCTTCGCCAATATGAATGACTGGGGAGGCAAGGATTTCGAGGACCTGATGGCAGGCGTCGATAGCGCGGTCGCCATGGGAGTAGCCGACCCCAACCGCCTGGCGGTAATGGGTTGGAGTTACGGAGGCTTCATGACCAGTTGGGTAATAACTCACACGCACCGGTTCAAGGCCGCGGCCGTGGGCGCCGGTGTTACTAACTTGTGGAGCTTCACCGGCACGTCCGACATCCCGAGCTTTCTGCCCGATTACTTCTCGGGCGAACCCTGGAACAATTCTGCCAACTTCGACGCTTACCGCGACCACTCGCCCATGTCGTTCGTGAAAGGCGTGACCACACCCACGCTGATTCTGCACGGAGAGGCGGACGTGCGCGTGCCCACGTCGCAGGGCTACGAGCTATACAACGCGCTCAAGCGGCAGGGCGTGGTAACGAAGATGGTCGTATATCCGCGCACGCCGCACGGCCCGCGCGAGCCCAAGTTTCTGCTGGACATCATGCAGCGCCATCTGGAGTGGGTGGATCGTTACCTCACCAGTAATTGACGCCCTACTTCGCCAGCGCCGCCAGCGCCACGTGCCCGATCGCCTCATCCACTTCCGATGGCGCGCCGCTGACACCGATCCCGCCAATGGTCTGGCCGTCCACCTGAATCGGTAGGCCCCCCTGATTGGGAAAAAAGTCCGGGAAGGCCAGCACCTGCAGATCGCCGCCCTTCAGTTGATCGGCCCCGGCCTTCGACGGCTGCTTGTAGAACGCCGAGTGCCGCGCCTTCTTCTGCGCGAATTGAATGGTATTCAGCCCGGCGCCATCCCCCTTCTGCAAATAGAGCAGATTGCCGCTCTCATCCACAATGCAGATGGTCACCTGCACGTTTCGCTTCAGCGCTTCGGCTTCGGCGGCGGCCGCCATCGTCTTGATGGCAGCCAGGTTCAATGTCTTCTTAACCGGCAGATCGGCGCCCAATGTCAATTTCGCCGCGGATGTCAAGGTCATGGCAGTCACCATTAGCGCTGTGATTTTGAACATGCGGCATTATACTATCGTTACGCCTTGCTGTGGGGGGAACGGGAGCGGTCTTTTAATCGAATACGCTGGGGCGCGCCAAGCGCCGCACTGTCGGGCGGCGGATTTGGCGCGTCCCACGACCAGGCTACTAACTCGATCATACGGATTCACGAGCTTCGGGCATATCCCGCCAACATGGTATTAATCTACCGCGCAGGCGGTATATGATCGTAGGTATCCAGCCTGATAACTTACCCATTGAGGTAGAGGGGACCCAGGACGCCGTGGTCTTCAAGCGTAGTGCGGAGCCTGTCCAATGGGGCGCGCAAGTCGTGCTGCTCGCCGGGTTCGGCGGCATGCTGGGGCTAATGCTGTTTGCCGGCCTGGATTCGCTGCGCTCGCTCGGCCAGGTCCAGTCGCACAACGTGCAGATCCGCCAGACCTTCCTGCTGCGCAACCGCGCTCTCGAAGAGATCCGCTCCGCCCTTTATCTTTCGGGCACCTTTACCCGTGATTACCTGCTCGAGCGGGATGCCGTCCGCGCGGAGACTTTCCGCGCCAATCTGCAAGACATTCGCGCCGGCATGGATGCCGCCCTCGGGCGCTACTCACGGTCCCTCGACGCTCGCCAGGAGGCGCCTTTCCAAGCCCTGCAGGCCCGCATCGCCGACTATTGGAAAGTGCTCGACCCCATTTTCCACTGGGACGCTGGAGAGAAAATGGCCCGCAGCGATGACTTCCTGCACCATGAGCTTTTCCCCCGGCGGGCCACTACCCTTGAAATCGCCGATCGTATCGGCGCCGTCAACGAGCAGGAGCTCAGCAGCGGCGACGAGCGCCTGAATGAAATCTTCGACCGCTTTCGCGACCGTCTCGGCCTGATGCTGGCCCTCACGCTGGCCGTCGGAATGCTTCTGGCCGCCGCCACTATCCGCCACATTCTGCGCCTCACTCGCGCCGGGGACTTGCGCTACCGGCAGGTAGTCCACGCGCGGACCGAGTTGAAGGAGCTCTCTGCGCGCCTGGTGGAGGCGCAGGAGCGTGAGCGCCGCGCGATTTCCCGTGAGCTGCATGACGAGGTCGGCCAGTCGCTCACCGCGCTGCTTATGGAGCTGGGCAATCTCGGCGCGGTGGCGCCGGGCGATGCGGATCTGCGCCGCCACCTGGAATCCATCCGCCGGCTCGCCGAGAGCAGCGTCAACGTAGTGCGCAACATGGCCCTGCTCCTGCGTCCCTCCATGCTCGACGACCTGGGACTGGTGCCCGCCCTGCAATGGCAGGCCCGCGAGATCTCCAAACGCACTGGAATGGGCGTCACCGTGGATGCCGACACCGTGGCCGACGATCTGCCCGAAGAGCTCAAGACCTGCATTTATCGTGTGGTCCAGGAGGCCCTCAATAACTGCGCCCGCCACGCTTTCGCGCGCAGCGTCCGCATTCAGGTGATCCAGGAAAACGAATGTATCCGGTTAAGCGTGCAGGATGACGGCAAGGGCTTCGACTGCGGCCATGTGCGCGGCCTCGGTCTGCTGGGCATGGAAGAGCGCGTCACCCATCTGGGTGGCCATTTCCAGTTGCAATCCGAGCCCGGACATGGCGCCCAGTTGCGGATCGAGATTCCTCTGGCCGGCCACGCCGCGGAGACCGTCGCGTGAATCCCGTCCGCATCGTACTGGCTGACGACCATACCGTGATGCGCAACGGTCTACGCCTGTTGCTCGAGCGCCAGCCGAATCTGAAAGTTGTCGGCGAAGCCGCCGACGGCCGCCAGGCGGTGGCCCTCAGCGAGTCGGCCAATCCCGATGTAGTCATCATGGACATCGGCATGCCGAACCTGAACGGCATCGAGGCTGCCCGCCAGATCGTCACCCACAATCCCCGCACCGCCATCGCCATCCTCAGCATGCACTCTGACGAGAGCTACGTCATCCGCGCGCTGAAGGCCGGCGCGCGCGCCTACCTGCTCAAGGACTCCGCCGAGGCGGATCTGCTGGCGGCGATCCGAGCCCTCTCCGAAGGCAAGTCGTTCTTCAGCCCGGCCATCAGCAGGATTCTCGTCGAAGACTACATGCGCCAGTTGGAGCGGCAGGGCGCCGAGGACACCTATGAGCTGCTGACCAATCGTGAGCGAGAGATCCTACAGCTTCTGGCGGAAGGCAAAACCAATAAAGAGGTAGCGGCAATGCTGAACCTCAGCCTCTACACCGTCGAGACCCATCGCACTCATATTCTGCAAAAGCTTAACCTGCACAGCGTGCCCGAGCTGATCCTCTACGCCGTGCGCAAGGGAATCATCGCGTGAGGGGATCTACCGAGCCGTGACCGTCAGGGAGCGGTGCACTGTCACTCCTGCTTAGCGGGTGCGCTTCAGTAATAAACATCCTCCGATTAACGAGAAGATTCCCATAACTACGACGATGGCGAATCCTGCCCAAAAAGCAGAGCTATGAACAACATCGTGGGGTGCATCGGCCCAAAAATGGTGCTGTAGCAGATGTGCGGAGTGCAACGTAGTGAGTATTACCGAAACTCCGCAAACAATATTCAGAATTCGCATTATGCCAGTGTCACACAAATCAAGCGTGGTACGGTGAACGGATATGAAGAATCGGTCTGTACCGGTGGATACTTTGCTGCCGCACATCGTCTATCAAAATGTTGCCGATGCGCTAGCGTGGCTGACCAGGACATTCGGATTCACCGAGCACTACCGCTATGGCGAACCGCTCAGCGGCGCGCAGATGTATCTCGGCGACGCCTGGATCATGGTCACGAGCGCGCGGGCATGGAGTGCGAGCCCGGCGCAGCTCGGCTGCGGAACTCAGATGCTGACCGTGTTCGTCGACGACGTCGATGCGCACTTCCAAAGATCGAAATCGGCAGGCGCGAAGATTGTGGAGGATCTCAACGAGACCGTCTATGGGGAACGGCAGTACGGAGTTGAGGATCTCGATGGCCACCGCTGGCTCTTCTCGCGCCATGCTCGGGACGTGAGCCCCGAGGAATGGGGAGCGACGATAGCCAGTGTGGCGTTTCGGAAAAACATACTCATATGATTTGGTTCTTATCCGTGTTCATCCGTGTTCATCGGCGGCCAATACTTGTGCCCGCTTAAACGAAACGTCTCAACAGGATTATCAGCCGCGGATGAACGCCGATGAACACGGATCAGAGACAGAGCTCGAAGGATAGCCTCGACTGAGATCAAAATTGGGCGTACCAGACTTATCGCATCCTGCCCTTGGCAGCTGCGCGGCCGCCGTCCCCTTGGGACGGGGTAAAATAAATCGAGCCCTCTTCGTTATGTCGCGCCCCAAGTATCTACTCTTGCTCCCAGCCTGCGCGCTCGCGCTGCTGCTGGCGGGCTGCGGCAAGGACCAGGCCAAGCCCACGAGCGGGTTCCCTCCGGTTCCCGTAAGCGTGGCGGTGGCCGCTCAGGAAGCCGTCCCTGTCCAGATTCGCGCCATCGGCACCGTGGAACCGTCCTCCACCGTGCAGATCAAATCCCAGGTAGCCGGCTTGCTGCTGAGCGTACACTTCAGCGAGGGGAGCGAGGTATCCAAGGGTGATCTGCTTTTCGAAATCGATCCGCTTCCCTATCGCGACGCGCTGGCCCAGGCCGAAGCCGCCGTCGCCAAGGACCGCGCGCAATTGAGCCAGGCTCAGGCCAATGTTGCCCGCGATGTCGCGCAATCCAAGAGCTCCGACGCCGATGCTAAACGCTACGAACAGCTTGCCAAGGAAGGCGTAGCTCCCGCGATGCAGGCCACCCAGCAGCGAGCCTCCGCCGATGCTATGCAGCAATCCATACTTGCTGACCAGGCGGCCATCGAGAGCGCCCGCGCTTCGCTCGATAGCGACCAGGCCGCCGTGGCGCGCGCCAGGCTCGATCTCGGCTATTGCGAGATTCGTTCCCCGGTCAGCGGCAGGGCCGGCAATCTGCTGGTGCACGCCGGCAATCTGATTAAGGTGAACGATGTTCCGCTGGTGGTCATCAACCAGATTGCTCCCATCTTCGTTTCGTTCGGCGTTCCGGAGGAGCAGCTCGCCGCCATCAAGCAGAAGACCGCTCGCGAGAAGCTGTTTGTCGATGCCTCCGCCGATGCCGGACCTCAGCATAATGAGCGGATCGCGCGCGGCGTACTCACCGTGATCGATAACGCAGTCGATACCAACACGGGCACCATCCGTCTGAAGGCCACCTTCGATAACCGTGAGCGCCTGCTCTGGCCTGGCCAGTTCGTTAACGTGCTTCTCACGCTCGATACCCAGAACAATGCGACGGTGGTGCCGTCGGAAGCCGTGCAGGATGGCCAGAAGGGCCAGTTCATCTTCGTGGTGAAGGGGGACCAGACGGTCGAGTCGCGCAGCGTCACCGTAACCCGCACCATCGGCCGCAGGGCGGTCATCGCCAAGGGCATCGCGCCGGGTGAGACAGTGGTAACGGACGGCCAGTTGCGCCTGTTTCCCGGCGCGAAAATACTGCCGGTTCCGGCGGGTAAAATCGATAATCAGGCGCTCTGATCCATGAACATCTCTCGCATCTTTATTGAACGCCCGGTGATGACCGCGCTGGTCACGCTTGCCATCCTGCTGTTTGGCGTCGTGGCGTTCCGGTCCTTGCCCGTGGCGGCGTTGCCCACCGTGGATTACCCGAACATCCAAGTGACCGCGGCGCTGCCCGGCGCCAGCCCGGAAACCATGGCATCGTCGGTCGCCACGCCCCTCGAGCGCGAATTTTCCACCATCGCCGGCGTGAAGAGCATGAGTTCTCAGAATTCTCAAGGGACCACTCAGATTACCGTCCAGTTCACGCTGAGCCGTAGCATTGACGCCGCAGCGCAGGACATTCAGGCCGCCATTGCCAAGGCCGCGGGGCAGTTGCCCGCCAACATGCCGCGGCCGCCTTCGTATCAGAAGGCCAATCCCGCCGACCAGCCGGTGCTGTACTTGTCGCTCACTTCCGAGACGCTGCCGCTCTACACTCTCGATGAATACGCGGAGACGCTGCTCGCGCAACGCCTCTCCATGGCTAGCGGCGTCTCTCGCGTGCAAGTCTATGGCGCGCAGAAGTACGCCGTGCGGGTGCAGGTCGACCCCGACGAGCTGGCCGCGCGCGGCGTCGGTTTCGACGAAGTGATGCAAGCCATCCAGCGCAGCAACGTCAATCTCCCCACCGGCAGACTGTACGGGGAGAAGCAGGCATTCACCGTGCAATCGACCGGCGAATTGATGCGCGCGGCCGCTTACCGCTCCATCATTGTCTCTTACAAGAACGGCGTTCCTACACGCCTGGATCAGCTTGGCCGCGTGATCGACGGCGTCGAGGACGATAAGGCCATCGCCTGGTTCAACGGCGTGCGGGGCATGATTCTCGCCATCCAGCGCCAGCCCGGAACCAACACGGTGGAGGTGGTCAATAACATCAAAGCGCTATTGCCGCAATTCCGCAGCGAGATTCCTCCATCGGTGAAGCTGGACATCGCGTTTGACTCCTCGGAATCCATTCGCGGATCGATCAACGATGTCGAGTTCACCCTGGTGCTGACCGTCTGCCTGGTAGTGATGGTCATCTTCATTTTCCTGCGCAACCTCAGCGCCACGCTGATTCCGGGCGCCGCCGTCCCGCTTTCCATCATCGGCACTTTTGCCGCCATGTACCTGCTCGGCTACAGCTTGAACAATCTCTCGCTGATGGCCTTGACCCTCTCGGTCGGCTTCGTGGTGGACGACGCCATCGTCATGCTTGAAAACATCGTGCGCTACATGGAGATGGGCAAAGGGCGCATGGAAGCCGCCCTGCTGGCTTCCCGCGAGATCGGCTTCACTATCATCTCCATGACCGTTTCGCTGGTGGCGGTGTTCATCCCGGTGCTTTTCATGGGCGGGATCGTGGGCCGCCTGCTGCACGAATTCTCCGTCACCATCACCGTCGCTATCCTGATCTCGGGGTTTGTGTCGCTGACTTTTACCCCGATGCTGGGCAGCCGCTTCCTGCGCTATAGCCACACGGGTCATCACGGCCGCCTGTACGGCGCATTCGAGAGCGGCTTCCATGGATTAACATCGGCCTACGACTATACACTCAAGAAGGTCCTGCGGCATTCCTTCGCCACCATGATGGCGGGCCTGCTGCTGCTGGCCGGCACCGTGTATCTGTTTCTCACCATGCCCACCGGCTTCATCCCCAGCCAGGACAGCGGATTCACGTTCGCCGTCGTCATGGCCGGCCAGGATATTTCCTTCGACTCCATGGCCAAACACCTGCGGGCCGTATCCGATATCGTGCAGCGGGATCCGAACGTGGAGCGCACGGGAACGTTCCTCATGGGCGGCAATCAGGGCGGCTTTTTCGCCACGATGAAGCCGCGCTCCGAGCGGAAGCTGTCCGTCGATCAGATCATCGCGGAGATGCGGCCCAAGCTATCCACCATTCCCGGAGTCATGGTCTTCCTCCAGAATCCGCCGCCCATTACGGTGAGCGGGCAATACAGCACCAGCGTCTACCAGGTGACGCTGCAGAGCGCCAATCTCACGGACATATATGCGTGGGTGCCGCGCCTGATGGATCGTATGCGCGCGCTACCCGGGTTCCTGGACATCAACTCCGACCTGCAGATTGCCAGCCCGCAGGTGCTGGTGGATATCGACCGCGACCATGCCGCTGCGCTGGGCCTGTCGCCCCAGCAGATCCAGGATGCGCTTTATGCCGCGTATGGCGACCGCCAGGTCTCCACCATCTACACGCCGGCCAATCAGTATGCGGTCATCCTGCAAGTCGCGCCGCAATACCAGCGCACCCCGGAAGGGCTGGCCAAGATATATCTGCGGTCTTCGCAGGGGCAACTGGTGCCGCTCAATTCCGTAGTCAAACTCACGCGCGGCGTGGGACCGCTGAGTATCAACCATTTCGGACAGTTACCGGCGGTAACGATATCGTTCAATCTCCAGCCCGGCTTTTCATTGGGCAATGCGGCCGATCAGGTGAAGACCGCCGTGCAGGAGTTGCGCATGCCGCCCACCATCAGCTTCAATTTCCAGGGCACGGTGAAGGAATTCCAGGAGTCCTTCCAAGGCCTGTCCATCCTGCTGATCGTCGCCATCCTGGTGATCTACATCGTGCTGGGCATCCTGTACGAAAGCTTCTTCCATCCCATCACCATTCTTTCGGGATTGCCATCCGCGGTATTCGGCGCGCTGCTCACTCTGAAGCTGTTCCACAAGGAGCTGGATCTCTACGCTTTCGTCGGCCTCATCATGCTCTTCGGCGTGGTGAAGAAGAACGCCATCATGATGATCGACTTCGCGCTGGAGGCGCAAAGGATCGGCGGCAAGCAGCCGTTCGAGGCCATCTACTCGGGCTGCCTGCTGCGCTTCCGTCCGATCATGATGACCACGGTGGCGGCGCTGTTCGGCACGCTGCCGATCGCGCTCGGCTACGGCGAAGGCGCCGATGCGCGCCAGCCGCTGGGCCTGGCGGTGGTCGGAGGCCTGGTGGTGTCGCAGTTGCTCACGCTGTATATCACTCCAGTGATTTACCTGTATATGGAAAGGTTCCAAACTTGGCTGCGGGGAGATCGCACGGTGCGGGAGCCGGTGCCCGAGCTTGCGGCGCGGTAGGCAAGAATCGCATCAATCGGCGGAAGCACGGCGTGTCCTTCGAATCGGCCGCGCGCGTATTCGAGGACCCTGCAGCGGTATCCTCTCTGTGAGGCGCGTTGTCGAAGGGCAGGAACGAAGGCATACCATCGGCCTGGCTGGCGGAATCGCGCTGCTGTTAGCGGTACATACGTCGAGGAAGGAATGGCGAAGAAAAAATCCGAATCATCTCCGCTAGAACGGCGGCTCCCCGCGAGCGCGCTCTTTACGAGTCCTCTCTCTGATCGCCAGCGAAGGGAACTGGAGCGTCTCGCCCGAATGCTGGATTCCGAAATTGACTACTCGGATGCCGCGGCGATGAAGTCCGTCCCCCCGCGCGTTCAGGTAGGCCGATTCTACAGGCCGATAAAGCAGCAGATCAGTCTTCGAGTTGATGCCGACGTTCTGTCCTGGTTTCGATCGCGCGGTGGGAAGTACCAAACTCATATCAACGAAGTCTTGCGCCGGGAAATGCAAACCGAGATCAAGCGGCGATGACGACTGTGATTCAGCCGGGCCGGTCGGGGGTCAGAGACCGGCTGCCTTGGCCAATGACAGCATGTCGTCCAGGAGCAGTGCCAGATGCGGGCACTTTGCATAGGCGGAATCCGGAGTAAGTTTGCCGAACAAGATAGAACCGTCTGTGACTTTCTTATAGTCATTTCCCCCGGCCCTGTAGATGGAGTGGAGCAGTTTCGATGGTGGTTGCTGGAAGTCGACCGATTCCGGTCGGTGACCAAACCCCTTGGATACGGGCCCGAACCGATGCCGGAAATACGTTCGGGTCGCTCAGCAACCACGCTTCGGTTTCATGGACCGCGAAGTGCTGCCGGAAACGCGAGCCTCCGACTCGACGCTCCAATTCGGTTTTGGCCCAGTCACACTTGCCGTCCGTACTCAGATTTGGCGGAAACGGTAAGCGGGCGCCATACAAGTCCAGAAGACCTATGACAGCGATGAGGTGCCCGGAATCGAGAACTCTCCGGGCCCGCTGGGCGAAGCTCTTAAGGTACTCGGAACTCCCGGAGAAGCGCACCGGTTGGACTCCAACCGGATGCGAGAGTCTCGGGTCAAGCCAGCGCTTCAGAAACGAGCATAACGTGCGCTCCGTATACCCCTCGACAAAAAGCGCAAACTTCACAAGACGGCTGCGGCCTCGCCTGAGAAAATGAATCGGCCGAGTGAGTACTCCTCAACCCACTTCTTCAATTCGTCGCCGCCGATGGTCTTCAACTCTGTGTGATCTCCCGCCCAATTGAAGATGGTGGTAGCCGGAAGAGTTTCACCGAAGGCGTCCAGCATTTGCGGCGAGTGAGTGCTGAGAATGACCTGCGTCCGCGTGGCAGCCGCCGCGGCAAACTCGGCGATGATCGGGAGCATGGACGGGTGTAAGCCCGACTCGGGCTCGTCGATGGCTATCAGCGGGGGTGGATCAGGCGTGGCCAGAATTGCGAGTAACAGTAAGAACCGAATGGTTCCGTCAGACAGGTCGGTGGCGCTATCTTCGCGATGGCCGTGCTTCCGCCGGACATACAGTTGCACTCGATCCGGTTCAGTAGGGCGGAAGAACAGTTCCTCGTAGTCGTCGGGAAAGGCCGCCGCCATGCCGTGGTCGATTGCATCCTTGAAGTCACCCTGATACAGCGTTTTCAAAAGCGGGATGAGATTCTGCCCGTCGGGAGAAATGCGTTGCTCCGCTCGATCGACGGCAGGCCGTCGAATTTCCGCATGTTCATCCACGCGCAGGTCGTGGTAGATTGCCCACGCCCTTAAGTATTGCTGGAATTGATACGGTCCCCTGTGCTTCCACAGTGCTGAAACCATCGAAAGGGCGGTCTCCGTCTCGGCAGGATATTTACCCAGACCGAGCACAAGATCCTCATCTCCCTCCCTTACCGTCAGTTCGGTTCCATGCCGGTCCAAAACCCGAGCATCCGGCGCAGATTGCTCTAGGAATACCAGCCCTTCCGTTTCGACCTTCAAGCTCGCGGATTGAGGGACCAGCCCAAAGAAGTAGACAGGGTATTCGATTGAATCCGAATCGGGGTTCGATTCGGCGCTGATCTCGAACTCACTCTCTTGCGCCGATCCACCCCACAGCAAGCGCGGCAAGCCGCCCTTCCTAAGCACGAAATCGCGCAGGTTGCCCATCGCCGAGGCGCGAATCAGTTCCAGGGCTCGCAGCAAATTCGACTTCCCAGTGCCGTTCGGACCGATGAGCACGTTCAGACGCTCTGGTTTCCACTGCAACTGCTTGAACGAGCTGAACCCCGAAATCCAGAGCGATCGGACGTACATACCCAGCTATTGTATCAGCGCCCCCTACTGCTCCCGGCGCACATACTCGAATTCAAACGGTAATCCATGAATGCCGGTGCTAGGTTTGGCGAGCCAGTGCGCAATCTTGCCAACCTCCATCACCGGCACCATCAAATTGCGCACGTAAGCAACATCCTTCTCGCTAGGCAGAAACTCATCGCGCCGTTCGTTCCATTGCTCCTCGCTCAGCCGATGGCCCTCAAGATCGAAACGCCCGCCTGAATATGCCCCGATGTGCCGGTGGAAGCGCCGGTCCGGCAGACGCAATTGATAGGGGATCTCGTGCTCGACAATCACGCGGTTCCAACGCGCGATGCACTTCTCGCAGTCCTCCATATACGAATCGCGCAGCACCTCGTTCATGGCATTGCGCAGCGGAATCTCTTCGCCGCCGACCTGATACAACCCTTCGAGCGCCAGATGGTCCGCGTACTTCTCCTCCTGCGCGCGGCCCTTCATCCCCGCGGAAAAAAAACTCGCCGCATTGCTCGACACTTCGCCGCCGAACAGATCCAAACTCAGGCTGAACCACAGATTGATGTACTTCTGAATGGTCGGAAGATCCACCGCGCCCTGCCGCCGCACATCGTCGTCGCCGGTCTCGCGCATCAACTCGCAAGTGCGCCGCACCACCCGCCGCACGCCGGATTCGCCGACAAACATATGGTGCGCCTCTTCGGTGAGCATGAAGCGTGTCGTGCGCGAGAGCGGATCGAAACCGCTTTCCGCCAGCGCCAGCAACTGGTACTTACCATCACGGTCGGTGAAAGTGGTGAACATATAGAACGACAGCCAGTCCGCGATAGGCTCGTTGAAGGCTTCCAGAATGCGCGGCTTGTCGCTTGATCCGCTACGGCGTTCCAGCAGCTCCTCGCTCTCCTCGCGGCCGTCGCGCCCGAAATAGGAATGCAGCAGGTAGACCATCGCCCACAGGTGCCGGCCTTCCTCCACGTTCACTTGGAAAAGATTGCGCAAATCGTAGAGACACGGCGCCGATTGGCCTAGCAGCCGCTGCTGCTCCACACTGGCCGGCTCAGTGTCGCCTTGCGTGACGATCAGCCGCCGCAGCATGTTGCGATACTCGCCTGGCACTTCCTGCCATGCGGGTTTGCCGAAATGGTCGCCAAAGCCCACTCGCCGGTCATGTTCCGGAGGCGCCAGAAAAATGCCCCAGCGATAGTCCGGCATTTTGACGTAATCGAAATGCGCCCAGCCACCCGCTTCCACCGAAACTGCCGTGCGCAGGTATACGTCATCTGCCTGAAATCCTTCCGGACCCATGTCGCTCCACCACTGCATGTAGTTCGGGAGCCAGTGCTCGAGCGCGCGCAGGAGCCGCTTGTCGTTGGACAGATCCACGTTATTCGGAATACGTTCGTATAGTGACATCAGGTCCTCCGCCAATCGAATTGGGGCCGTTCCGGCTTGCCGTAGACGGTGAGAGCGCCGCGCTCGCCGGTGGCATTGGGGCGCGAGAATATCCAGTTCTGCCAGGCCGAGAGCCGGCTGAAGATTTTGCTGTCCAGATTTTCTGCGCCCGCGAAACGCAGGTTGGACTCCATGCCGGTCAGCGCGTCCGGCGAAAGGCTGACGCGTTCTTCGATGGCCACGCGCAATTCGTCTTCCCAGTCGATCGCGTCAACCGCGGCTGTCACCAGTCCGGCCTGCTCCGCCGCGTCCGTGTCGAAGGGTTGCGGTTGGCCGGCGATCTCCTCCGCGCGCTGGGGCTCGGCCATGAACCGAACTTGCAGCCGCGACAGGCCGTGCGTCATTGGCAGCAAGCCCCCGTTCAGCGGCGAGGATGCCATGCGCACCCGGCCCGCCGCATCGCGCAGCATGTATATGCGGTCCGCGGCAAGCGCCATCTCGAGCAGGCTGCCCGCGAAGCAGGAGCCTTCCTCCATGACCGCGAACAGGCTGCGGGCCGTAAGATCGAGGCGCCGCAATGTCCGCGCCATCAGCAGCAGGATCTCGTTCACCAGCCAGTCTTCGCGAAGCTGGTAGAGCGTCGTATCGATCTGCCGCACCGCTGCAAGATCTCCGCGCGTTTTTAGCGCCACCAGGCCGATCTTGTCGTAGTGGAAGCGGAGGCGCAGCAGCGCATCGTCAATCTCGCGGAACGCGCGTAGCGGCCAGAAATCGGCGCCGGCGCGAAGGATGGCGTCCGCCGTATCCGGCTGCGCGCCTGGCGGGCCGTCAACGATCAGTTCGGCGGTGCGATTGTCGTGATCCAGCTTTAGTTCGACATGCCGGTAGCGAACCGAGTCCGCGGTAGCCTCGGGCGAAAGCGCATCCAGCACGATCCCCGGACCTTCGAACGGCGGCTCCTCGGCGGCCAACGCCAGCGCGCGATCGCGGACCGCACCCGCAAAGCGGCCGCGCGGGAACACGCCGTCCACCAGGCGCCACTCCACCGCGCGCTTCCCCTTGATGCCTTCGGCCAGCGTGGAGAAGACGTCCGCCAAGTCGCGCCGCACTTTGCGTTTGTCCACCAGGCGTGTGAGGCCGCCGGTGCCGGGCAGCACACCCAGCAGCGGCACCTCGGGCAGGCTCACGGTCGAGTTACCGTCGTCCACCAGGTAGATCTCCTGGCAGGCTAGCGCCAGTTCGTAGCCGCCGCCGGCGGTGGCGCCGTTGCACGCGGCGATGTAATGCTGCCCGCTGTGCGCGGAGGCGTCCTCCATTGCCAGGCGCGTCTCGTTCGTATACTTGCAGAAGTTGACTTTGAATCCGTGCGTGGAGGTGGCCAGCATCTGTATATTGGCGCCCGCGCAAAAGACGCGGTCGAGGCCGCCGGTGACGATTACCGCGCGCACTTCGGGGTGCTCGAACCGCAGCCGCCCCACAGCGTCGGCCAGTTCGATATCCACGCCGAGATCGTAGGAATTGAGCTTGAGCTTGTAGCCGGGCACCAGCGGCGCTTCCTCGGCTACGGCCATGGTGAGCGTGGCCAGCGGGGGTTCGACGGAAAGGCGCCAGTGCCGGTACTGTTCCGGATGTGTCTCGAGTGCGATCCCCGCAGAGCGTCCTGGCCCCATACTTTTATTGTACGGTGCTGGCATTTCGCGTGCGGAGCGCAGAGCCGCGGGTGGGGTAGCCGCCGTCGCTGCCTGACGTGAAATTGTGCAGCACCACCTCGGTCCAAGACCCGCCTGGAGAAGCCGGCGGGTCAACGAGAACACCGCGCCAAAATTCGCAGAAGTGGTGCCGTAGAGCACGGGGCGGCTGCTGAGCCCGCTGCCGATCACTACGACTCCGGGAACATACGCGTCACTGGGATCGGTGAAACTGTAAAGGATGGTCTCCGTCTGAGCCCCGGCACTAGGGGTGAAAGTTACGCCGCCAGGAAAAGCGTTCCGCCAACTGTAAGTACGTGTTGCTTGAGCGTCATACTTTCCTCCAACACCTGGAAACCATTCTGCTGGATCGGTCAATCGATGTCAACGAATTGGTTCGGTGGGGCGCCGAAACAAAAAAAGCGCCGGACACTGGGCCCGGCGCCTGGTGGATCTGCAAGGGGGAAGGCGGCCCTAGAACCTGAACTTGGCCGTCAGCACCAGCACGCGGCCTGAAACTACCGAGCCCTGGAAGGCGCCGTAGGCGCTGGTCGGGGCGACCACGGTACTGTGGATCTGGCCGACGCCGCCGAACTGGAGGTCCGATGACGGATCGGCAAAGTGCGGATGGTTGAGCAGGTTGTAGGCGCTGGCGCCGATGACGAACTTGATCCGCTCGGTAATCGGAATGTTCTTGTACAGGTTGGTATCGATATCGAAGTAGCCAGGGCCGTAGAGCGAGTTACGGCCGATGTTGCCGAAAGCCGTTTCGGCGCCCTGAGCCACGAAATCCGCGGGCGTGAAGCAGGCCACGTTGACCGCGCTTGCGCCGCAACTGTGGGGAATCGTGGCGATGGCGGTGGCCAGGACGGTCGGGGGACCGCCTGCCGTGTTTGAAGCGACGCTGCCTTCACCGAACTGGGACGCGACCAGGCCATCGGTGATGCTTTCCGGGAGCCCGCTCCGGATGATGAACTTGCTCGAGAGCGTCCAGTCGCTCAGCAGGTAACCGAGGCCTCGGTGACTGAATTTCCAAGGGGTATCCCACACGAAGTCGGCCAGCAGGTTGTGTCGAATGTCGTAATCGGCATTGCCATAATTAGCCGCGAGGTTCGGGTTGACCAGGCCGGTCACCGTGTTCGCGTTGAAAGAAAACGGCAGGCCCGAGCCGCCATTCGATATGTCGTCGAGCGCGTGGCTCCAGGTGTAATTGATCTGGCCCTGGAAGCCGTAGGAAAAGGCCCGGCGGAACTGCACCGTCAACCCGTCATAGTTGGAAATGCCGTTGTTGCTCAACTCGGTAACGCCCAGGAAGCGCGGGTCGGGCGCAGTCAGGGGCAAGCCGCCAAACCCGCCAGGGAACATCGTGGGATTAGCGACGTAGGCATTCGGCCATCCGTTTTGGATCAGAAGATCATACCCGTGGTTGCCGGAATAGGTGACCACTAAGGCGCTCTTCGCCCCAATGGCCCGCTCGACTTCGAAGCTCCACTCGGCATATTTAGGCGTGCCGAAATGCTGCGCAATGGAGCTGTAGTTAAAGGGTCCGAAATTGGGTACGGCACTCTCCAGTTGAGCGAGCGTCTCGCCATTGAAGAATCCGGTCTTGAAAGCGTTAAATTGGGCCAGGGCAGAGGCCGCCGCGCTGCTCGGGTCGCCGACGGTGTCCACCAGTTCGCCGGCATTGACGGTTGCACCAAACGGATAGGGAGGGTTGCGGAAGAGGTTGGAGACCAGGAAGGCCGGGGCCAGGTCGGCGAAGATTCCAAATCCGGCGCGGATCACGGTCTTGTTGGCGCCGCCAGGGCTCCAGACCACGCCCACGCGGGGCTGGGGAACCACCGAATCCACGCTGTAGTAGGCGTTCGAAAGGCCGGTATCGATGGACTGGTTATACGGGACGCTAGCGCCCATCTGGAAGCTCGACGAAGTGAACGGCGCGGTCAACCGCGAGAAGCAGTCGTCCACGCACTCCGGGTTCCCGGTGCGGTCCAGCCGAAGGCCGAAGGTAATTTTGAGGTTTGGCGCCGCGGCCCACTCGTCCTGCGCATAGACTCCGATGTTATACAGCCGGATGTGCGCGGTGGTGATATCCGGAAAGGTCTGACTGTAGGGGCTGACACCGGAGGTTACACCGCCGGCAAAATCGGCCAGCGAACCGAAGGAGTAGTTGCCGCCGTTCACGTTTTCGAGCAAGCTAAAATCGCTGACACGGTTGCGGCGGAAGTTTTCGCCGACTTTGATGGTGTGGCGGCCCCGGGTGATAGACAGGTCGTCGATCAACTGGCCTTGGCCCACATCGCGGCCTTGCGGGAAAACGGGCCAAAACGAGCCCATGGGATAGAAGCCCCCGCCGCCGTTGGTGCCGCCATCGTTGAAGTTCCAACTGGTGGGGAAGGCGGTCAGCGACTTACTCACGTCGGCGGGGCCGAAATAGGCGCTGTACCACAGAACGGACCCGATGAAGCTATTGACGATGGTGGGCGAGATCACGTAGGTATAATTGATCGCGCCATCCCACTCCGGCTGGATACTCTGTTCGTCGAAGACGGGGTTGATGAGATCCGTCGAAGTAGGCTGGAATCCGTCATCGTGCTTCATGCGGACGTAAATCTTTTGTTTGTCGGTGATGGAGTGATCCACGCGGAAGGTATAGAAGTGCTCTCTATTGGTGTTCGATCCGCTGACACCCCATGCCTCGCCGCAGGTAACCGTCTGGCCGAAGATTCCACCGCCCGGCGCGGCGGTCCCGGCAAATGCACCGCAGCCCAGATTTCCGTTGCTATCCTGCAGAGGCCCGCCACCGTTGGTGATAGGTACCGCGTTCGAGACGCCGGGAGCGGTGTTCCAGTTGTTGAAAGCGGTCTTGTATAGAGTTTGCTGCGCCGGCGCGATGGTGTTCAGGATGTAGCCTTGCAATTGCGGAGAAGGAATGGAAACCACGCCTGACGAGGCCAGCGTATAATACAGCCCTTCGGTATCGGCGTAGAAGAAAGTCTTGTCCTTTCGGATTGGCCCGCCTATATCGGCTGCCCACTGATTGGAAAGGGCCTTGGCCTTTGGGATGCCTTCGTTGTTGGCGAAAAAGTCGTTGGCGTTGAGCGCGTCGCCGTTCCAGTTGTAAGTCAGATCCCCATGAAAACCGTTGGTACCGGACTTGGTGATGTAGTTGATCTGGGCGCCCGCTTCACGTCCGTATTGCACGCTGTAAGCGTTCTGTACCACGGCGGCTTCCTGGACCTCGTTCGCGCCCAGCAGCAGGTTGCTGGCGCCGGAATTGTTCAGGTTGAGATAGGCATCGTTGTAGTCGTTTCCGTTGATGGTGAACAGGTTCGATACGCCCGGCATGCCATGCGAGCTGAAATTGCCGTAGCCCATGCCCGTGCTCATGACCACACCGGGCGCGGTGAAGGCGATGCTGGTAATATCGCCGCCTGGCATGGGCAGTTCTTCCATCTGTCTAGTGGTGAAGGCTGTGCTGAGGTTGGCGTTTTCTGTTTCGACAATGGCCCCGCTGGCCAGGACCTCAACCACCTCCTGAGTGGCCTGCACCTTGGCGACCAGGTCCACGGAAGCGGCCTGGCCTACTTCCACGGCAAGCCTGGTCATGTCGGTCTTCAGTCCGGCAGCCACGGCGGAAAGCGTATAGTTGCCCGGCTTCAGGAACGTGAAGTGAAATGCTCCGGAATTATCGGTAGCTTGCGTACGCGTATCCCCGGTTTCGCTTTTGATAGTGACGTTGGCGCCCGGAACGACGGCGCCGGTAGTATCTTTTACGGTACCGGAGACATCGCCGGTAGTAATTGTTTGGCAGAAGGCCGGCAGCGCGATCAGTGTCAGCGCCACAAACAGGCCAGACAGAAAACTTTGATGGAACCGCATGTACCCCCCTCTTAGACTAAATGTAAGTGTTTGCGTACCTTTGCCTGCCAATCCGTTTTGGGAATTGCCAAGCGAGAGCCGCTCCCTCTTATCCATTCAGTGTGCGGTCCGAGAGCCGCGCGGGTCGATCAGATTTAGCCGCTGGAGAGCAGATTTAGATGAATAGCATCGGCCCGTGCGCGCCCGCCGCTCAGGAAGCCGCGTGGGGATTGTGGCTGTTCCCCCGCAGGCTCATCGGAGAAACTCCGAGCAGGCGGCGAACATGGTAAGCGAGATGACTTTGGTGGGCAAAGCCGGCTTCAACGGCAATCTGGCTGATGGACAGCTTGCCTTCACTCAGCAGCGTCTTGGCGCGGTCCACCCGGCGGCGGATCACGTATTGATGAACGGGCATTCCGACAGACTTGCGAAAGGCCGTATTGCAGTGCGAAACGCTCAGACCGGCCACGTCGGCGATCTCTTTGAGCGACAATTCGCGGCCGAGATGGTCTTCGACGTACGACAGCACCTCCCGCAGGCGGCGCCCGGACATCCCCTGGTTGTCGATCCGCGACGCGTGAGACACGGAGCTGTGTCTGTCGAGAAGGCAGGCGGCCATGGCCGTCCCAAGGCTATCGAAATACAAACGACCGCTACGATAGCCCGACTCCATCTCCGCTTTCAGAGCCCATCCGATGTGTTCCATCTGCGAATCGCGCATCTGGAAGCGATTGACGATCTCGACTCTGGCGGGATCGACTCCGTATTCCTGCGCCGTAATACTGAGGAGACTGGCGGGCACATTCAAAATCAGTGCGGTGTCCTTCTCCCTCAGCTCCCAGCGGCTCGCTATACCGGGCGGTATGATATCAATGTCCCCGTGTACGCTGAGCCCGCAGTGATACTGTCCGCCTCTGCGGCACCCGATGTGAACCGACGTTCCTACGTGAATCATGACGGTTGTTCTCCGGGACGCGGGCGAAACCAAGACACCGGCCGGATCGGACAGCAGGAGAACCTTCAGCTCGCCCCATTTGCTATGGCCAACAGGAGGTGTTATGGGTTCCATCGAAACGGTGGCAGGGCTGCCCAGTTCCGCCGCCTGATATACGCCGAGTAACGTGAAAATCTCGCGCGCAAACTCCATTGGCGCCATGCCGTTCGCGGTAATCAGATTGCCGTGAGTTACAGCCGGTGCATCCCTGTACAGTTGCCGTCCCTGGTAACCGGTCCGCAGCAGATATTCGGCGGAATTACTCGTGTGATAGCGATCGTCCAGCAACCCCGCCCGCGCCAGACCCACGGTCGCCTCGGCAATGGCGGCCACAGGCACATCGGCGGCGAGGAACTCTTTGGCTTTCTCGGCGGCCTCCCGGTTTTTTCCCGATTCCCAGGCCGCTCCTCCGGGAAGAATCAGCATCGCGCTGTGCTCGGGCCGCAACGATTCCAGCCTGCCGTCCGGCACAATCCGCAGACCACCGGTAGTCAATACCGGCGCCAGAGACGCCGCCACGGTGCGGACGCGGAGCGAACCCGGTTGCGCCTGCCCGGACGGATGGTTCAGGCCTGCGACCGCGTAGGACGGCTCCCAGTCCGAAAAACGATCGAAAACCAAGAGGTGGACGGTTCGCATGGTAATGCTCCGTCAGATCACGGCAAATAGAAAAAGCGCCGGGCACCGGGCCCGGCGCTTAGGTTGCCGATATCTGAAAGGCCTAGAACTGGAACTCGCAGCTTCACCTGTATCATGCGCGTCGAGGCGTCGCCTCCCAGGAACGACCCCAAGCAAGCTGGTCGGCGGGTTCACCGTGCGCGTGACGTCACCGAAGCCCGTCGTCGGATTGGTATTGCTCAGGTCATTTACGGGCAGATCGAAGTTCGGGTGGTTGAAGAGGTTGAAGGCCTGTGCGCCGATGGTCAGCTTGGCGCTCTCCCACCTCGGGAAATGAAAGCTCTGGGAGATTGCGAGGTCGGTGTTGAAATAGCGCGGCCCGCGAAACGCATTGCGGCCCTGGTTGCCGAAACTGGTCGGGCTACTGGTGGAAGGCGAGAATTCCCCCGCATTCAGGCAAGGCGTTGCGCTCGGTCCGGCAGCCGCTTCTCCGCAGCTCCCGACACCGGAGCCGATCAAGTTGCCAAAATATGGACCGCCGTCGTTAAAGCCGCTCAGGGTGCTCGAAGCAGCGGTGTCCACCACGGTGAACGGGAAACCGCTGCGTGCGAACCACGTGCCCGAGATCGTCCACCCGCCGAAAATGGGGTTCGGTCCCCAATGGGAGAAGCGGGGGATCACATCGTCCCAAACGTAATTCGCGCTAAAGTAGTGGCGCACATCGTAATCCGCGTTGCCGTAATTCGCGCGGGCGTTGAACGGATTTTGCGGGCTCAGAATACTCTCATCCGTATCATAGTTGAAGGGCCCGATGCAGCCGTTCGAGCAAACGTCGAGAGCGTGGCTCCAGGAATAGTTGATCTGGAAGAGCAAACCCTTGCTGAAACTATGATTCACGCGAACGACCAATCCGTAGTAATTCGAGTAGCTGCTGGACCGTATTCGGTAACGGCGCCAAAGCGGGGATCGGGTGGCGCGCTGGGCAAGCCCGCGAACCCCCCGGGACAGGCGCTCGTCGGGCAATACGCATTCACGCCGGCGTACCCTGGGCATTGGTCGTGGCCGTCTGCGTGGAGCCGTTGGACAGGCTCTTCAGAGCGACGCTGGCGTTCGGGACCGCGGCGCCCGAAGGGTCAGTGACGATGCCGCCAATGTCGCCGGCTGTGATGCTTTGGCAGAAGGCCGGCAGCGCGATCAGTGCCAACGCCACAAACAGGCCATACAGAAATGTTTGATGGAACCGCATGTATTCCCCCTCTAAACTACATGTAGAATTTTGACGTATCCCGCTCGTGCGCCCGTATTTGGTTTGAGGTGGGAAGAGCCAGCATTTAACGGACCATTTGCCGCCGTATAACATGGCCGTTTGTTAGCAGGAATTTAACTAAAATTTTGGACGCGTTATAATTCCAAGTTCCGTAGGCACTCCCGGGGCCGATTCCGGAAACGGTAAGACGGGAGGACCGGCTGATCCTAAACGTCTTGTGCGAGGATTGGTACTGAATGATTTAGTAATGGATGCCGGGGCGACTGCGAAAGAGAGACGGTATAGAAAACAAAAAGGACGCAATGGCGGATGAGGCCATTGCGCCCGAGTGTTCCCCAAGTTGAGACTAGAAAATGAACTTAGCCGAGAGCTGAACCACGCGCACGGAAGAGTCGAAGCCCAGGAAGGCGCCATAAGGGCTGGTCGGTGCGTTCGCCATCCCGGTGATCTGACCGAAAGTCGCGTCGCCCATACCGCTGTCGGGAAGACCGAAATTCGGGTGATTGAACACGTTGAACGCCTGCACGCCTACCCCCAGCTTCCTCTGTTCCCCAAAATGGAAGGTCTTGTACAGGTTCATGTCCATATCAAAGTAATGCGGGCCGCGGTACTGGTTACGCGTCTGCGAGGTCAGAGCGGTGTAACCGGTGAAAGTTGAAGATGCGCCATTCACGAACGCATTGGGATTCAAACAAGGAGTAACCGCGGCTGACTCGTTGCATGCGCCCGGCTGCCCTGACTGTCCGGCGATGGGGACTGCCAGGAAGGTTCCACCGTAGTTGATCAGCGCGGTATTATTGTCCGTCACGGAGAAGGGCAGCCCGGAGCGCCAGAACCACTTACCAGACCATTCCCATCCATTGAACACGCTTCGCATAAAGCGACTGCTGAAGTTGAAAGTCGGATCGAAGACCCAGTAGGCGTTGAACAAATTCCGAATGTCGTAATCCGAATTGCCGTAGTTATTAGCACGGAGACTGGTGGGGTTAATCTGTTCCAAGATGGAGTCGCCGTACGTGAACAGACCACCGTTGGAAGTCTCATCCAGGTTGTGAGACCAGGTGTAGTTGGCGCCGGCCGAAAACCCGTGCGAGAACTGTTTTCTGAAGGTAACGGTCATGCCGTCGTACCTGGAGACCGCGCCGCTTTGGACCTCAGTGACGGTTCCATAGTTAGGCACCAGCGGTGATTGCGCTACTCCGGGCACGGCGGTGTACAGGCCGTACCCATCGAATGCGTTCGGCCAGGAATTTTGATACGGAATGCGAATACCGTGGTTGCCCACATAGTTTACGATCAGTACGGTTGAGTTGGTAAGTTGTCTTTGGACCTGCAAATTCCACTCATACCATTCCGGCGAGTGGATCGTGCCACTCAGCGCAGTGACGCTGGGAGCCTCAAACAGCGATCCCAGCGCCGTCAGGGACGAGGAGATCTGATTGTAGCTCTGCGAAACATTGAAGGCATTCGCGGATGCGGCCCAAACCGCCGCCCCTCCAGAGGGACCGGGATCGAAGGGCAAGATACCATTCGCCGGCCGAACGCGAATGGCCACCGAGACAGGTGGGTTGGAGAGCAGATTGTCCACTAAGCCAGCCGCGGGGTTGTCATAGAAAATACCAAAGCCGCCATTGATGACCGTTTTATGGTCGCTCCCCGGAGACCAGGCGAAGCCTAAACGCGGCGACCAGTTTACGGCGTCGCTTCCCTGGTAGGCTTGATGCTGGCCATAGCTGATGTCACTACTGTAGGGGACACTGCCGGGGTCTGAACTGGTAACGCTGGCCAGAGTGTCGAAGGGGCTCTTGAAGTTGGCAAAACAGTTGAACTGGCACACCGGGTTGGAGTTGTGTTCCGCGCGCAGCGCCAGCGTCAGTTTAAGGTTCGGACGCACGGCCCATTCATCCTGCGCATATAGACCCGTACCCCACAGGGCCACCGGAACATCACTCGCCAGGTTCAGGTTCTGGCGGTATTGGAAGGCCACTCCGTCCGCGAAGTTCTGCAGGCCATCGGGGGTGTAGCCGAAATAGACGGCTGGAGAGTTAAAGAAGAAGTTGTGGTCGCTGACGTCGTAGCGCCGGAAGTTGATACCGAACTTTAGGTTGTGCGCTCCGCGAATCAGGGTGAAATCGTCTATTAACTGGTACTGCGAGATGTTCCGGCCCTGCGGGAAGTCGCCCAGAAGGTTGTAACTGGAGAACGGCACGTCTCCGGAAGTTACTACTTCGTAGGGGAAGGTACTCACGGCTGCCTGATGATCCTGCTCGAATTGAGCGACATAGTGGCTGAAGGTGCCCATGAACTGGTTGGTCGAGGTGGGACCGAAGATGTGCGTCTCGTTGAGCTGCATGTCATAGGCGGGCTGATGCGAAAGGGCGTCGAAGTTGGAGTTGATCGCATCGAGAGTGGTCGGCTGCGTGCCATGGTCCAGCTTATAGCGGAAATAGAGATTGTCGTTGTTGCTAAGCTTCTGGTCGATGCGGAACGCGATGATATACTCGGACGCCAGCGCCGTTGGGGTCGCCTCGTATTTCGCGGCGCAAGACTGCGTGGCAGGGTTGAAGCCAGGCAGGCTCAGCGCACTGCAATCCGCGGTGTTGGCGATCGGCTGAGCGCTGGCGGCGCCCGGTGCATTGAGCCACAAGTTCAACATCTTGGTATAGGTGGCCGCCTCGTTCGGCTGCAGAGCACCGATATTGTTCTCGACGGCGGTGGCGAAGGCCGGAGTAGGAATAGTCTCGGAGTCGACATTGGGCAGAACGAAGCGCAAGCCTTCGGTATCGAAGAAGAAAAAGGTCTTGTCCTTGCGGATGGGTCCGCCGATGGAACCGGCCCACTGATTGGCATTCGAGAAGGGTTTCGATTCGCCGTAGAAATTGTTGAACCAGTCGTTGGAGTTCATGGCGCGTCCGTTCCACCAATACAACATGTTGCCGTGGAACTGGTTGCTTCCGGACTTGGTAACCATGCTGACCTGAGCGCCGGCGAGCTGACCGTACTGGCCCGAGTACGGGTTGGCGATCACCGTGGCTTCCTGCACCTCGTTCTGACCGAGAGTGAGGTTGGTGGCGCCGGAATTATTGATGTTGAAGTACGGGTCCATGTCGTTCTCGCCATTGACCGTGTACAGGTTGGAGGTGGCCGGCAGGCCGTTGATCGTGAAGTTACCATAGCCGCCCGTGTTATTGAGCACCACGCCTCCGACGGTGCTGGCGATGTTGGTGATGTCGCCGCCGGCACTCGGCAATTGGGCCACTTCAGTGGCGCTGAACGCAGTGTTGATGCTGGATTCGGTACTCACGAGCGGAGCGTCGGCCATGACCTCGACGGTCTGCGTTGCCGCGCCCACTTCCAAAGCCAGATCCGCGGTGGAGAGTTGGCCGACCGATACTTCGACCGCGCGCTCCGACTTTTGAAAGCCTGTCTGACTGGCGGCAACCGTGTAATGGCCGGGTTTCAACAGCGAGAAACGGTAGGCACCCGACACATTCGTCGTGCTGGCTTGAATCGAGCCAGTGTCGAGGCTCTTCAGGACTACGTTAGCCCCTGCGATGACAGCGCCGCTGGGATCGGTGACAGTCCCCTGGATGTCCCCCGAAAGCAGAGACTGGGCCCGGCCTTGTGTCGAGAGCGCGGCCAAAACCACAACCGCCACAAGTGAAAAAGTCCACCTTTTGTTCATCTTCAAATCCCTTTCAGTGTTAAGTATCACCAACCGAACGAATCGTTTTTGGGAGCGTATAGTCACTCGGCCCCTCGTTGGTTTGTGGTAGGTGGTAGCACTTAACGGACCACTCGCTTACAGGTTACAAGCTCGTTTATTAGCAAGAAGTTACCTAAAATTTAGACGGGTTATAATTCCATGTTCCGTAGCCACGGCCGTGACTCCTTCCGGAAACCGTAAGGCATTCGTCAAGCACCACGGTACTATACGATGTAGTAGTGTGCTATCCGAGCAGGTCGAGGGCCGCCTGAATCTCGCCGCGGGAATGCAGATCTCCGATACGGGTGGTCGCCTCCAGACCCTCCCGGTAGAGCTGCCTGGCTTCCTCGCGACGGCCCGCCTTCTCCAGCGTCTGGCCTCCGTGATAGTAAGCGGCCGAGTAGTTTGGATTCACGGCGAGGAGCGCGCGGTATTCCTGAATGGCGTGCTCCAGGTCGCCGGATTTGGCGTACTCCATGGCCAGACCGTAGCGCGAGAAGCTGTCATCGGGATTCTGGGCTACCATGTTCCGCAACACTTCCAGCCGATTGCTCATACCCCTGTGTTACCATACCTGCCGATGGCGTGTCCGTGTTTCTATCCGGTGGAGCGCATGCGGCAAACGGGCGAGAAATCGACGACGGGGCCGCTGGGCGATGTCTGGTCCGGGATCTGCCGGGCGCAGCCGGAAAGGGAATGGTTGCCGGATGCCGCCACGACGCAACAGCTTTGCAATTTCGGGTACGCGCGGGAGAAATGCCCGCGGTTTCCCGGTGACGGCGCGGATGCGGTGCGGTTCTCGATTTCCAAGGACCAGGATGGGGTAATCGGCATCTATTGGGTAGTGGAGAAGGATCATCTGCCATTCGCGCACGGCCCGCTCGAATATTCTCGGGAGGCAGCCCGCTTCATTCCGTCGCATACGGACCCCCGCGTGGCGCAGCAAGCCCAGGCATATATCAGCAGCTATCTGCGCCGCAAAGAGGACCTCGGCGGACGATGAGCGGGCCGGCGGAAGGCGCCGGAAAGCCGGTGCGCGAATCGGTCTCCGAATATGCGGAGCTGGCGCTGCCCACCGACGCCAACGGACTGGGCAACGTGCTGGGCGGGAAAGTGATGCACCTGGTGGATCTGGCGGGAGCCATGGCGGCCATGCGGCATGCGCGCAAGCCCGTGGTGACAGCCTCCATCGATCATATGAACTTTCTGCATCCCATACAGATCGGGCAGTTGATCGTGATGCACTCGCAGGTGAACCGGGTCTTTCATACTTCCATGGAAGTGGGAGTGAAGGTGATGGTGGAAGACCTGATGACCGGGAGAAAACTGCACACGTGCTCGGCTTACCTCACGTTTGTGGCGCTGGATACGCGCGGCAAACCCGCGCCAATTCCGCCGGTGATTCCGGAAACCGAAGAAGAAGAGCGCCGCTACAGGGAGGCCGGGGAGCGCAGGGAATACCGGTTGGCCCTGAGAAAGCGGTCGAGATAAAGGATTCGGGCTGGGCTCTACTCCTTGTACATGTACTTGATATTGGGCTTGTAGAGCAGCAGGTTCGGTTCTCCGATGCGGTTCACCTTCAGGCAAGTCTTGTCATACCACTCGATGACGCCGTGCAAGGTCTCGCCATCGCGGAGCACGAACACCATGGGGGTTTTGGCCTGCATCTGTTTGACGTAGTAGAAGTTCTCGGCGTTGGTTTGATCCGGAGGCACCGGCTTTTTTTGCACGCGGCGGGGAGCGGCGATCTGCTCCTTGATCTCGTTTAGAGACGGGCGGATGAGTTTACGGTTCGCAGATTCCACTGATGCCTTCCTTAATAAGAAGATTAAAGATATGGCCCGCTGCATCGCTCATCGGGAAAGCGGCACGAGCTCAGTTGGATCAAAGTTTTGTCCGACTTGAACATATATTTAACACAATGGTGGTCCGGTAGCAAGGCGGCGGGATCGGGTTACCGGTTGAACCATTTCCTGGCCAGCGTGCCGAGGCCGGTTTTCAGGCGGGTGTAAAGAGAAGGAGAGCCGGGCGAGGCCAGTGCGGCCAGCCCTGGAGCCGCGGGCTGCTGCGCGGACGGCAGGATGCCGCCGGGATTCTCGCAAGGCTGCTGGCCGGCGAATCGCACGATCGGGCTGATGAATGCGTAGCTGCGGCGGACGCGCGCGCCATCGTCGTTTTCGATGCAGACCGAAAACCCCGGGTACTCGGCGCCGGAAGACGTTGGAGACGCTGTGCGCGAAGCCGCCACGGAGAATCTCACGGGCAGCTGCAGAACCGGAAAATGGCCTTCGACATTGCGCTGGATGAAAGCGGTTTCATAGCGATGGCGGCGCAGGTTCCAGATGAAGACCCGGAAGCTGTCGAAGTCGTAGGGATGATCGCCGCTTCCGACGGTGGTCCAGAGCCAGTGATGCTTGACCTGATCGCCGTCGCGCACCTCTCCGAGCGAAAAATATGAAGTGATGCGATGGCCTTCGGCGTATTGCGCCACATCGTCGGGAATGGCCATATAGAGCCGCCGGGTGATCACCCATCCGCTCTGGCCCTGGGCGTTGCGCACCAGGCTCCAATCGTCGGGGGGCGAGGCGCGCTCGGCCTCCGCCTTTGCCTCGGCTTTATCGGCGGCTATCGACTGCGAGACTTCGGCAGGCGTCCGGGATAGTTCGATCCAGTTGGGTGGCAGTGGCGGAGCGGGCGGCAGCGGCGGCGGCTCATATTTCGCATCCGCTTGCTTGTGGATCGGCGGAGGTGTTTTGGGCCTGGGCGGAAGCAGCGCTTTGGGCTGAGGCGGCGTGCGCGGAGACAGGACGTGCGCCACCACGTCCACCTTCTCGCCTTCCTTGATTTGCAGGAAACTGGGCGAGAAGCGATCGGGTTCGGTATGCACGTTCAGCAGTTCATAGGTGCTCGCCAGGCCCTGGGAAGGCAGGGTTCGGGCGCGCCGCTCGACCAAATTCAAATCTGCGATTTCCTTGGAGCTGAGCAGCAGGTGGTCTTCGGTCCAGCCTTCCGCGCCTGCGGCGGTGCGGACCTTCATGAAGCGGCGGCGATGCTGGATGATTTCGAGCCGGTCGCCATGCCTGGCGGTGGCCACTACCGGCGCTTGCAGGGGAATATCTTTGCGCAACAGCAGAGTGGCCGGGCCGGCGTAGGCTTCTCCGAGGGCCGGAGCGCGTCGATCGCGGCTCTGGCATGCGGCTAAGCCCAACATCAGGAGAAGAAGACCAACGGATAGGTGTTTCCGCATGAGCCGCGCTGACCCGCCTGAATAACAATAATAGTGTAACAGCCGCCCGGTAAGCGCCTGGGCGACGGTGGTGGGTCAGTAGTCTGAGAGGCGCGTTGATCAATGATCCGAAAGACTGAAACCGACCATGCGACAACCACGTCAAAACCGTTCAGTCTGTCAGGAGGTGATTCGATGGAAGTTTCACGTCGTTCGCTTGCTATGGCGGCGATGTTGTCCCTGTTAAGTCTGTGCTCGGGCTGCGCAACTCAGCACGTGACGGCCTCCACTATTCCGGCTGGTCCGAATGTAGCGAATATCAGCGGCGCGAACACTATTCCGGCCGGTCCAAGTGTGGCGGTGCCCAGCGGCACGAAGCATTTCGAAAGAGTGCCGTAGCGTTTCCACCTCCTTCGATCAGGATTGGGAGCAGTTTTTCCAAACTGAGCACTACCTAGGCCACCGCCGGAATGCCGAGATCTTTGGCGCGTAGAGGCGACATGACCGCCTCCGGGCAGAATCGCGCGATGACTTCCAGGGCCAGCTCCGCGCGGCGTACGCGCTCGCGCGACAGCGCCACGACGGTGCTTTCGATGTGCGTGCCGCTGGGATAAACCTCCGGCGCGTTGCGCAGTCCGAACTTCAGATAGATGGGCGCGGCCACGCGGATCAAGTCGGGTATTTCGTAATAACGTATGAATCCGCCGATGTTGTCGGGCGCCTCGACATAGAAGTCTATGGGAACGCCGATAGCGGCACGGATGGCGGCGATCTGCGGAATGGTCAGGTCGGAGGGGATGTTGATGGTGCTGGCGCCCAGTAGTTCGAGGATGGCCGCGGCTGCAGGATTGGCGGGAGCCATCATGACCGAGGTCTTGATGACGAGATCGACGGGCAGCTCGCCGGAGGCGCGCATTTTGGCGAGGATTTGCAGAATTCCGATATCGGAGACCAGCACGCTGCGCAGACCCAGGCGCGCGGCGCGCTTGACGTCTTCGATGGCATACACAAGCTGATCGGCCCCGCGCAGACTGAGGCCGAGCGCGCGGCCCGCAGGCGAATAGGCTTGCGCGCCGGTATCGAAGGTGCAGCGCGGCCCAATAAAAAGGTTCACCTCGATGGCCGCGGTACGGCCGATTTCCAGCATCTCGCAGATCTCGTCGTCGGTCATCAGCATGATGCCGCTGCCCTGACTGACGCGGTGTACGGGCACATTGCGTGTTTTGGCTTCGGCGAGGACTGCCGCGAGCACGCGCGGGCCTTCGGTGCTGGGGATTTCGATGCGGTATTGCCCGCCATCAGGAAAGCGTCTGGCGGAGGCTGGGCAATCGCGCGGGTCGCTGCCGGGCAGACCGACGCTTTCCATGAACTCTCGCGCGGTCTTCATGGCTCGATTCTATCCTCCAATCTATCCTCCAATCCACCGCGCAGCTCGAAGCCGCGCTCGGCGATATGGGTCAGCAGAACTTCCGCGCGACGCCCGTGCAGTTGGAAGATCTGGCGGACCAGGTCGCAGACAGCTTCGTAGCCGCGCTCGTAGAAAACCAGGATGGAGGGCCCGGCGCCGCTGAGCGCGCAGCCGAGCAGGCCGGGTGCGCGCAGCTTCAGAATATCCGCCAGGCCGGGGACCAGCGGCGCGCGATAGGGCTGGTGGAAGCGGTCTTCGAGCGCGGCCGGGAACGCCGCCGTGGAGCCGGCCGCCAGCGCCGCTACCAGGAGGGCGGCGCGCTGTACGTTGAACACGGCATCTTCTTTGCTGTAGCAGGCCGGTAGCGCGGCGCGGGCTTCGGAAGTGGGCAGCACGAAATCCGGCACCACCAGGGCGATGCCAAAGCTGGCCGGTAGTTCCAGCCGGACGGCCCGCACGGCTCCGCCGGAATCGATGGCGGCGGCCACGATGGATCCCAGGACGCAGGCAGCCACATTGTCGGGATGGCCTTCCAGGCGCGCCGCTTCGTCCAGAATGCGCGGCGGGCGCCAACCCAGACCGAGCAGGCGGTCGGCGATGACCACGCCGGCAGTGAGCGCGGCGGCGCTCGAGCCAAGTCCCTTGCCGATGGGAATCTGGTTATCGATGTGCAACTCGATGGGCGGCATCTGCGTGCGCACGCCGGCGGCTACGGAAAGCGCCGTCTGCCAGATGAGGTTGTCTTCGGCAGTGGAGATGCGGGCGCTATCGCGGCCCGTGACGGTGATGGAGAGCTGGCTGCTTGCGCGGAAGCGGCAATCGAGATACACTCCCAGCGCCAGACCGAGGGCGTCGAAGCCCGGGCCCAGGTTGGCGCTGGATGCCGGCACCCGAACGGTTGACCAGGACATAAGAGATTATTGTAGCGTCGAAGCCCTGCGATATACTGCAACCAGAGAGGCGACGACGGAGGAAGTTGCCCGAAAACCGGGCGTTTCCCCCGCCCGAACCAAAGAGCTCCAGGCGATGGCAGCCACGATTATGGGCGAGCGGCGGGAGAGGGATGCTTTGGCGGCGAGAAAGGCGCAGAGGAACGGTGGGCCCGCAAAGCGCAAGCGATCAACATCGAAGGCCCTCGTATCGTAAACCAAATCCGCTGGCCGTTTTCTGAACTTTCCCTACGACGATCAATTCCTCGATCTGTATTTAGTCCGGATTTCCATTTTGAAAGCGCCAGCCTAACCTTCTGATGCTTTCCGACGCCTTTATCCATGAGGGTTCCGACACACGGAGCACGCCACGGAGGGTAGACAGCCAGTGGGTGAAAAACAAAACAGGTCGTTTCAGCTCTGGTTCAACGGATTTCTGAAAGTTGATTTCTAAGGGTCGCGGGTGACTTCGGATAGGGGTTTGATTCTGGCCCGAGAGTTGGACGAACACTTGGGAATGAGCCAACTCATCGAACAGCATCGTGGGACGGCAGAGTAGTGGATCAAGGAAGGCAAGCAGGCGGTGAAGATGACACGGCTGAGCTGTCATCGATTCCGGGCCAACGAAGTGCGCTTGCGGTTGAGCTTGCTGGCGTACAACTTGGGAAACCTGTGGCGGCGGCTGGTGTTGCCGAAGAAGATCTAGAACTGGTCGCTGACCAGTTTGCAGCAACGGCTGATCAAGCACGCCCGGTAATATTGGCTCCTATTGGCCGAGGGCCATCTGACGCGCCGGGTATTCGCGGCGATTCTGCGGCGGATCTGGGCGCTGCCTTTACCGGTGGGTTAAGAGCTGGCGGCTTGCCGGGACGAAACGGTAGCGAAGAAAAGAAGGAGGGACGGTGGAGTGTCCGAGAATTCCGCAGAAACTCGCCCAAGTCTCCCGTTGACTCCTGCCGGGAGGGGGCACCGACCGCTTTTCATGATATTAGTAAGACTTTCCGGCTCTGCGCTGCCAAAAAATTGCTCGTAATCGAGGCGATTGCCGTATACTATTCAAAGCCGGCAAGGCAAAAAATACACGGAGCAAGTGAACTTGGCTTATAATCGCCTTCAACAGGAGCTCGAACATGAAAGAGCTGGTTCCGTTCATCCTAGGCGTCCTCCTCGGCGCACTCCTCACAGTCAGAACAGCCGGCCGCACGCGTTCGGCAGCCTATGCCGCGGCCGTGGTATTGAGCGGCGCGGCCGCGACCGCGCTCAGTGGCGAATATCAGACAAGCTGGGTCTATCTTTTGCTCGATTGCGCTGAGGCGGCGCTCGGGCTCGTGGCCGGGCTCGCGATCGTGGCGCGGTTGCCGGCCTGGCGCAATCCCATCCGCATGGCGGGGCGCAGCCGGGACACGCCGTAATCGGCACGGAGTGGCGCGATGGATACTGAAGAAATCAAACGCTTGGTCGCGACCGCCGGGTTTGTGTTCCGCGGCAGCATCCAGCGCGAGCGGCAGGGCGATGCGCCGGCCGTTCCCGCGGAAGCGGGCGAGATCGTCGCGACGCGCATCGAGCAGGTCCTGCGCAGCACACAGGTGCTGCGCGGTGTCGCGGGCCAGAGCGCCTTGGTGATCAGCAAGCATGCCGGCACGCTACGCCAGCTGCACGGCGCGATCCTGTTCACCGAGTGTGTTTCGCTCGGGCGGCAGCTGTTGCTGCGCGAGATCGGCTATGTCGAGACCAGCACCGCCGCCTCCCACCAGGTGGCCGAGGCGATCAGAGAGGCTGACGAGCGACCGTTGCGCGAGCGCGTAGCCGGGGCCGACCTGATCGTGACCGGAGAGGTGGCCGAGAGCCATCCGACCGAGAGCGCCAAGAAACCGAAGTCGGAGCACGATCCCCTGTGGTGGATCGCTCGGGTTACGGTCAAATCCGTGCTGAAGGGACGCAAACCCACCGGCAAGATCGAGGTGCTGTTCGCGAACAGCACCGACCTCGCGTGGTTCAAGTCGCCCAAGTTGCACTCGGGCACGAGAGGCATTTTGCTGCTGCGGCACTTGACGCACGTCGAGGCTCCCAAGGACGTGCCGCCCACCGCCTATCAAGCAACCGATCCGCTCGACCTGCTTCCCATCGAGCGGCTAGCCGAGGTCGAGCGCTTGCTCGGCGAGGACAGGAGAGGTGTGTGACATGTCCGACATCGTTAGCGTCGTCAACATCATTCCGCACCTGTCGAGTGGGGAAACCAATCAGGATAGCGAGCCCAATCTCGCGGTCAATCCGGCCAACCCCCAGGAAATGGTGGCGACGGCGTTCACGCCGAGCCCGAATCTGAGCACCACAAAATCGCCGGTGTTCTATACCAATGACGGCGGCAATACCTGGGCTCTGATCGACATCATCCCGGGCACGCCCGTGCGCGATCAGACCACGCGCTTCGCGACGGAGAGCGGCATTTTGTATGGCGGCGTGCTCTGGGGACCAGGGGGCATCAGCACCATCAATTACGGCATCCTGCGCACCAATAATTTCTCGGGCACGGTCCCGATGACCATCCTCGCCGAGCGCACCAACGACGACCAGCCGTTCGTGCAGGCGGCGACCGTCCCCAGCGGACCCTTTGCGGGCCAGGATCGGGTCTACATCGGCAGCAACGACCACAATCCGTCCGACATACCCGCGACCCTCGATTACTCGCTCGATGCCAATGCGGCCGCGCCCGTGTTCACCAAGCTGGTGATAGAAGGCCGCAGCGTTTCGCGCGACTGGCCGCAGGTGCGTCCCGCCATACATCCTAACGGCACCGTCTACGCGCTTTACTATGCCGATATCGGCCCCAGCTTCGACATCGTGATTGTGCGCGACGACAACTGGGGAAGCGGCGCCACTCCGTTCCAAGCCTTGATCGACACGGGCGACGGCAAACAGGGTGTGCGCATCGCCACCGGCGTGAACCTACCGTCGCTCCCCTCGGGACTTTACATCGGTCAGGAGCGCGTCAATGGCGATCTGTCGATCACCGTCGATCCGAACAACAGCGCCACGGTGTATGTGTGCTGGGGCGACTACCAGGGCGGAACCTACACGATCTACGTCAGCAAATCGGTCGACTCGGGTGCGACATGGTCGCCCGCCATAAAAACCCTCGACAACGCGACCAACGCGTGCCTCGCGATGAACAGCGGCGGCCGGCTCGGCTTCGTGTATCAACTGGACACCGGCCCCTCGTCGAACCAGCACTGGCAGACCACGCTCGAACTCAGCAGGAATGACTTCGCGTCGAGTGTAACCTATGTGCTTGCCAATACACCCGCCAGCACGCCCGCGAATGCCGGCGATCCGTACCTCGGCGATTATCTTTACATGATGGCGGTCGGCCACTCGTTCTATGGCATCTTCAGTGCTAACAACACGCCCGACCTTGCCAACTTTCCGAGCGGCGTAACCTACCAGCGCAACGCCAATTTCACCACCAAGACGCTGCTCGACTTAAGCGGCAATCCCGTGTCCGTATCGATCGATCCATTCGTGTTCAAGGTGGTGCCCGGCGTGGGCCGCGTGGTCACTGCGATAGCCGACAACGGCAATTTCGGCCGCGTCTGCCTGGGTTCGTTCGCCGACGAAGAACTCACGATCGACAACGGCGGCACGGGCCGGCTGTCGATCACCAATATCGTCTCGTCGTTACCGGATTTCGAGCCGCCGAGCGTGCTCAGCTACCCGATCAAGCTTGATGTCGGCGACGCCATCGAAATCCCGATTCGCTTTGCGCCGCTGAGCCTGGGGCCGAAGGCGGCGACGATTTCCATCTTCAGCAACGATCCAGCCTCGCCGCACGTCATCAGAGTCTTCGGCGACGCCCCAACGCCGAGCCTGAGCCTGGTCATCGCCGACAGCGCCAGCTTCGGTAAGGTTTGCGTCGGCCACATTGCCGATGAGCCGCTCGTGCTCAACAACAGCGGACATTGCCCGGTGAAGGTGTTTGGGATCGTGTCCTCGTCCGCCGCGTTCCTGGTTCCGCAGGTTCTCGCCTATCCGCTGGTGGTCGGGCCCGGCGATTCGCTCGACTTGCCGATCCGCTTCGCCCCCACGAGCCACGGCGCGGCCGCGGGAACGATCACGGTGACGAGCAGCGACCCCAGCAGCCCGCACATCGTCAGTGTGAGCGGAGACGCACCCGCCGGCCGTCTGGTCGTCACCGGCTCGCTGTGCTTCGGCGGCGTGAAGGCCTGCTGTCGCGCCGAGCGCACGCTGTCCATCTGCAACATGGGCGAGTGCGCGCTGGACGTGACCAGCGTCGCGTTCAAGCGCAAGAATCCACACTGGAAGCTGATCAACAATCCCTTCCCCGCCACGCTTCCTCCGGGCGCGTGTCTCGGGTTAGTCATTCGCTACAAGGCCACCGAGAAGTGCCCGATCGCGTGCGAGCTGGTCATCACCAGCGATGATCCGACGACGCCGGTCAAGACCCTGGACGTCATGGCATACACGGTATGGGACGATTGCTGCTGCAAGAAGGACTGCGGTCAGTGCGGCGGCAAGGGCTGCGAGCGGTGCAGCTGCAAGGGTAACTGCGGCATCTGCGAAGGCGCCGCCGACGATTGCTGTTCGGACGAGGACGATTGACGCGAGTCAGCGTGGCCGGCGGCCGGCGGCGAATGTGATTTCCCGTCCCCGCAGGGGCATGACGCTGCAATTAGTGCAACGCCGGCTGGTTGCCCGGATTCCCTCAGCAGGAAAGATGGCTAACAATTTGCGCTTGTGCGTTTAGGCTACACCGCCGGGATCTGCTCGTTTGGTCTGGTACCAAGAACGACTCTTGAGATACCTAGAAGTGGTGTGTATTTGAATCCAATGCCCGGCGCGTCCAAAAGTCGCTGAGCGATTTAGGCGGCACGGATGTGTATGTCCATGATGGAACGATTGACGGATTATTTCGGGAGCTTTGCAATGCGCTCATAGGGGCAAGGCGGCAGCCCCGGCATTATGGCCAAAGCGGGAACCAGTTCTCCGTTTGGAGCGCGAGTGTTTGCGGATATGGTCGTCTCCGCAAATGAGGCGGTAAAGCTGCAAACGCCATAGTCGCGATACCATGTGCCTGACTACATGTGAGCGCACGCATAGGAATATTCGGTATTGGCCTCGCCGCCTACTGGCCGCAGTTTTCCGGCCGGTGGAAGACCGCGTCCGCGGCTTCGGCTCAGAGGTGATCTCGGCCGGGTTAGTGGACACGCCCGAGGGGCGCGCGCCGCCGGGCAATTGTTCCTGCGGGAGGATGTCGACGTCATACTCTGCTATGTGGCTACTTATGCCACATCGTCGCAGGTGTCGCGGCGCTTGACTACGAAACCGCCGATACAGCCGACTGGCTGGCCAACTGTTCGGTGTCCTGCGTACCTGAGAGGTTTACCCTTCAGGCAAGAACCGCCGAAATGCACTACAATAAGGCTTCGGGCTACTTGCAACCATGTTGCAGACACTGATCATCACCCTCCGCGAAGGAGTGGAGGCCGCGCTGATTATCGCCATCGCCATCGCCTACCTCCGCAAGATCGGGCGTCAGGACCTTTTGCCCGCCGTCCACAAAGCCTTCATAACCGCTGTAATCGCTAGCTTTGGCTTTGCATGGATATTCACCAAACTGCATCTCGGGGAAGACTCCTATGAGGGCTGGACGCTGCTTGTGAGCGCGGGTTTCGTCCTCGGGATGGTGCTCTGGATGAACCGTCATGCGCGCGGCGCGAAAGGTGAAATTGAAACTCAGTTGCAACAGCGGGCTGGTGCGGCCGGCCGCTGGGGCATCTTCTTATTCGTTTTTCTGATGATCTTCCGGGAGGGTGTCGAGACGGTGCTCATGCTTACCGCCGTCCAGTTCAATACCTCCGGAGTGCTGGATATTGCGGGCGTGGTGCTCGGTCTGGGGCTCGCCGTCCTGTTCGGCGTGAGCTTCGTGCGCGGCTCGATCCGCATCAATCTCCGCAGCTTCTTCCGCATGACCACGGTGATCCTGTCTGTCATTGTAGTGCAACTGGCTATCACCGGACTGCACGAGCTTTCCGAGAGCCAGGTGCTGCCCAGCAGCCGCCGGGAGATGGCCCTGATCGGTCCCATCGTCAGCAACGAGGTTTTCTTTTTTGTGGCGATCCTGGCGCTGGCCGGCGTCATGCTGTTGATGGAATACCGGCGGCGGCGCGCTCCGGCGCTCGATGGGCTCACCGGCGCTGCCCTGCGTAAAGCGCGCTGGAGCGTGCAGCGCGAGCGGCTGTGGATGACGGCTTCCTGCACTGCTACCACGCTCTTCATTCTGGCCATCACGGCCGAATTCATCTACGCGAAATCGACCACGGAGCTCTCGACCGCCGTCCCGGTTTCCGTGGTGAATGGCATGGTCAGCATCCCGTTAGCCACCGTGAACGACGGCAATCTGCACCGCTTTTCAGTCGAGCAGGACGGCGCCAGCATTCGCATTATCGTGATCCGCCGTCCCGACCAGTCGCTGGTAGCGGCCTTCGACGCTTGCCAGATCTGCGGCAACCAGGGTTACTATCAAAATGGCCCTAACGTGATCTGCAAGAACTGCGGTTCCGCTATTTTCATTCCGAGCATCGGCACCCGCGGCGGATGCAATCCTATCCCTCTCGATTCGCGCGTGGAGGGCAATCAGTTGGTGATCCCCGCCGGCAAGATTCTCCCAGGCGTGAAGCTGTTTCACAACCCCACTTAGTAACATGTTCCTGCGCTTCGTCAGCGAGTCAATCCGGCGCGCGCCTCGCCGTAAGGCGATGACAGTGGCGGCGGTAGCCCTGGGCTCGGCGGTCGCCACAGCCATGCTGGGCGTGATGCTGGATATCGGCGATCGGGTGAACCGCGAGCTGCGCGGCCTGGGCGCCAACCTGATGGTTACTCCGAAAGCGGGTTCGCTGCCCGTCGAAATCGGCGGCATCCGCTACCGTCCGGTATCGCGCGAAGATTTTATTCCCGAAGCGCAACTGCCCAAAATCAAATCTACATTCTGGCATCTGAATATCACCGGTTTTGCGCCGTCGCTCAAATCCGAGGCCGTGTTGGGCGGGCGGCACGTGCCGGTGGAAGGCGTGTGGTTCCTGCGCCGGTTGCGCGGGCCGGATGGCGCGATGCTCGAAGCGGGCCTGCGCACGGTCAACACCGCATGGAAAGTGGACGGGCATTGGGTGGACGACCGCGACCGAAACGACGCCGCGCTCGAAGCGATGCTGGGCGGGGCGCTCGGGCGCAGGCTGAGCGTCAAGCCGGGCGATACGGTGCAGCTTTTCGGCCAGCCTTTCACCGTGCGCGGCATCCTCTCGACCGGCGGCGAGGAGGAAGACCGTATCTTCGTGCGCCTCGAAGTCCTGCAAAGGCTGGTGAACCGCCCCGGCCAGGTGGACGCCGTCCAGGTGGGCGCGCTGACCAAGCCGGAAGACGATTTCGCCCGCAAGGACCCCGCCCGCATGACGCCCGCCGAATTCGAACGCTGGAACTGCACGCCATACATCAGTTCGATCGCGCACCAGATCGAGGCAGCGCTGCCCATGGCGGTAGCCAGGCCCATCTGGCGCGTGGCCGATAACGAAGGCAAAGTTCTGGGCAAGATCCGCGGGCTCATGCTGCTGGTCGCGCTGGCGGCGCTGGCTTCGGCCGGCCTCACGGTCTGGAGCGTCATGGCTACCACGGTGATCGAGCGCCGCACCGAAATCGCTATCATGCAGGCTACCGGCGCGTCCAACTGGATGGTGACGGCGCTGTTCTCCGCGGAGGTGGCGCTGGAGGGGGCGGCGGGTGGCTTGATCGGCTCCTGGGCGGGCCTCTTGCTCGCCGAATGGGTGGGTCGCTCCGTATTTCAAACCTCCCTGGAGATACCGGCGATGCTGGGGCCGCTGGTGGTGGCCGCGGCGGTGATTGCATCGGTGGCCGGCGCGGCCCAACCGCTGCGGCAAGCCCTGGCCCTCGATCCAGCCATCATGCTGCGGGGAGGACAAGCCTGATCATGATGTTCTGGAGGTTCGTGGCGCAGGCGGTCGAGTTCCGGAAGAGAAGACTGCTGCTGGCCTTCTCGGCGCTGGCCGTGGCGGCTACGCTCGCGACCGCGCTCTTCAGCATTTACTCGGATATCGAGCGCAAGATGCGCGTCGAGTTCCGCGGCTACGGCGCGAACATCGTCATCGCACCGGCGGGCGGCGCGCAGACCGTCCCGCTCGCCGCGGTTGCCGAAGCGGAGCGGCAAGGCGCAGTGGCCGCTCCCTTCGTCTATACGGTCGGCCACCTGGATGGCGAGCCCGTGGTGGTGGCGGGCGCCGATTTTCGCCGCGCCGGTCCGCTGACCGATTACTGGCGTGTGGAGGGCGCGCGCGCCGCGGGGTCCGGCGAATGCCTGGTGGGCAGCACCGTGGCGGCGCATTTTCGCCTCAAGCTGGGGCAGCGGGCGGATGTCGAAGGCGCGCCGTGCGTGATTCGCGGCATCGTCTCGAGCGGCGGCCCCGAGGACGCGCAGGTGATTCTGCCCTTTGCGGCCGCGGAGCAACTGGCCGGCTTACACGACGCCGCGAGCGTTGTCGAGGTGCGGGCCGATGGCGAACGGGTGACCGCCGTACACGCGGCCCTTGCTAAGGCCCTCCCGGCCGCGGATGTGCGCCTGCTCCACGCGGTCGCTGAAACCGAAGCCAACGTAGTCTTGAAGATTCGCTCTACTCTGTTCCTGCTTAACGCTTTGATCCTGGCCATCACCACACTCTGTGTGACCGGGAATTTCAGCGCGCTGGTGCTCGAGCGCAGTAAGGAAATCGGGATACTCAAAGCCATTGGCGCCAAGGATGGGAAAATCGCCGCCCTGTTCCTATCCGAATCGTTGATCCTCGGCCTGGCGTCCGCCGTCACCGGCTACGGCCTGGGCTTGCTGGTAGCCTGGTGGATTGGGCGGCAGATTTTTTCCGGGTCGGCCTGTGGGGCTGCCGGTGCAGTAGGTGTAAACTACAACGTGTTCCTGCCGGTTGCCGCCGTGACACTGGCCGTCGCGGCGGGGGCCACGCTGGCGGCCGCGGCGCGCATATGGCGCATCAAGACCGCCGTGATTCTGCGGGGAGAGTAGAAGGGAATGGCATTCGTCGAGCTGGAAAACGTGACCAAGTTATACGCGGGAGCCGGCGCGGCGCCGGTGGGGGCTCTCGACCGCGTGAGCTTCACCGTGGAATCCGGGCAGTGGATCGCCATCATGGGGCCGTCGGGATCGGGCAAGACCACGCTGCTCAACATCCTGGGCTGCCTGGACCAGGCCTCCAGCGGCGCGGTGCGCATCGATAATGTGGATACCTCGACTTTGGCCCGCTCCGAACTGGCCCGCTTCCGCGCCGAGACGGTGGGCTTCGTGTTCCAGCTATTCCACTTGATCCCGCACCTGACCGCGCTCGAAAATGTGATGCTGGCGCAATATTTCCACAGCATGACGGATGAGCGCGAGGCCCGCCAGGCGCTCGATCGCGTGGGCCTCGGCGATCGCGCGCGGCACCTGCCGTCGCAGCTTTCCGGCGGCGAGCAGCAGCGCGTGGCCATCGCGCGCGCGCTGGTAAACGATCCTAAAATCATCCTGGCCGACGAGCCCACCGGGAATCTGGATGCGGCCAACGAACAGATTGTCCTGGACCTGCTCGCCGGGCTGCACGCGCAAGGGCGCACGATTCTGATGGTGACGCACGACGACCGTGTAGGCCGCTGCGCCGACATACGCATCAACCTGGAGCACGGGCGCATCGTCGAGACCACGCATTTCAGCATGGAAGAGAACCAGGATTTCGACGAGGTGCTGGAGCAGTTATGGATGCTGCGCGAGCGGACTTTCCACGTGGAGCCCGAGCATTTCACCGCGTCGCAGCAGCGCAAAGTGGCCGCTATGATGGCGCGTATCGGGCTGGTCGCGATACACGGCGGCGAGATCGCCTTCACGCCCAAGGGCGAGGAGCGGGCGCGCAGCGTGATTCGGCGGCATCGCTTGGCCGAGCGCCTGTTTATGGACGTGCTGGCTCTGCGCGATGAGGGGTCTATCGAGAAGAATGCTTGCACGTTTGAGCATATTCTGAGCCCCGAGGTGACCGACCGCATCTGCGCGTTTCTGGGCCATCCGCGGACATGCCCGCACGGCAGCCCCATTCCGCCTGGAGAATGCTGCGGGGAGGAAGGCGGCGTAGGCGTTAGCGTATGTCGCGTCGAGACTACGTACTGATCGAAACGATCAGAAGCTGAGTGGACGCGTTCGGGAGCACGCTTACGTATTCCGATGACTTCGCGGGCATTGAGGGCCTGACAGCCCCACTTGTTCGGAACGCCAATTTACCCAGCCAAATGGCTGGGTTCCGCACTTACCAGTTACGATGTACGGCATTTCACAGGATCTATCTGGTTGTTGGATGGAAGGGCTGTAATCGCCGGCCACTCCACTGCAGGAAGCCCAGCAGCCAGGAATGGCAGCTATACTGGGATAGCTCAACGAGAACGCCCTTTTTTTTATGCAGCCGTCCGAGAGGAAACAAGGAATCGGGACCAGCAAGCGCCGTGCCTTCGTTTTGATGCCTTTCAAGCAGCCCTTTGACTCGTACTACCCGGCAATCTTTGGGCCCGCTCTTGAAGCCTCTGGTTTCACCGTGACCCGGGCGGATGACATCTACACGCCCCGACCGGTCATGCTGGATATCCAGGAGAGTATCTTGGCTGCCGATCTCATCCTGTGCGAAATGACCGGACGAAATCCCAACGTCTTCTACGAGCTGGGCCTAGCACATGCCGCTGGCAAGCCCACGATCTTAGTATCAACAAAGGAAGAGGATATTCCGTTCGACTTGCGGCACGTGCGGGTGATCCACTACGAACCACAAATGGCCGGATGGGAAGGTGCGCTCCGCCGGGCGATTGAAAAGGCCGCGATCTCAGTTACGACCGCCAACGTGTGGCCTCCAGCGCTTACATCGCTACACCGCCCAAATGAGGAGCCCGGGAGAGGTCCGGAAATATGGGAGTCAGGCGTACAAAGTTCAGATCCTCGCATTATGGATCGTCCAATAAATCTTGGCTTTGATGGCGCGATCGAGAAGGGGTTTCCGCACGGTTGGTTTAATAGCTTAGGCCATGTCTCGAACGTATCGACTGACTATGCGGTCCGAGTGATCCCAAGGGATGATTCGGTCCGAGGGATGTGCCTAATGATGTTCAAGACTGCTGCAGGACCGGCGGAGTTCGGATCGATAATGCAGCGGTTTCGTGCTGATTTCTTGGCGGGGTCCACTGTTCGGCTTGAAGGAGATATTCGGACTCAGGACGTCAGTGAATGGGCCGGGCTCTGGCTCCGAGCGGATGGAGAGGAGACCCCTAATATCTTCTTTGACAACATGAGCGGCCACAAAGTCGGTGGTTCCATCGCTTGGACTCGACACGCCGTTGAAGGCAGGCTTCCGTCAGACGTTGCCTGGCTCAATCTCGGTGTGGTCTTAAGCGGGAATGGTGTCGTCTGGGCGGACAATCTCCGTTTGTTGCGCTGGGCCCACGACGGAACCTGGATAGACGTGTAGAAAATGAGCTGCTGTCGGCAACTTCAGCGGATTGCCACCACCCGCTTGCAAACAATCCACATGCCACCAATGAGGGCCAGCACTCTGAGACAGTCTTATGGTTAGCGAATCTTACGTGTGATTTCCAGCGATAGATCCTGGTAAGTCCGCGGTCACGTCAACTGGCCGTCTAACACGTTATCGCAGATTTTGACTCTCGATGGAGCGTCGGCCTCATCCCATATACGTTAGCGAACTTCTAAAGTGGAGTAATTAGCGGCCTGTGCGAATAGCGGCATCGGCGCAGCGTTGCGCGTAACACATGTTTGCAAACGATTCGATGGTGCCGTACCTCGCCAGGTCTTTGTAGAGCTGTTCACGGCTCTTCGCTTTCAGGACCTCGTCGAGCACCTCCTGACGGCCGGCCACGATCTGGCGTTCGATCGCCGCTCTCCGCTTCTCAGCGAGTTCGTCCGCTCTTACATTCGTGAGCGCGGCAAAGAACAGTTGAGGCTTGCCGCCTCGTAGAAATTCCCGGCACAATGCCACCGGAACAATCCAGTCGAGATCCGCGCGGCTCAAGCCAACCTCTTCGTAGAGTTCCTTGCAGATGTCCGCTGTGAACATCTCATCGAACGTGGCCGCCCGCGGCTTCCATCGCGCTTCGCCGGAGGCCGTACAGTGAAACAATCCGCCCGGAAAGACTGCCAAGTTCCTCGCACGCTTCGGCAGGTACGGAAGGGTCTCGCCATCCTGCGTCCGGTACCATACAATCACGGCGAGGCCCAGTGAATTCGAAAGGCGCGGTTCGTCAAGCGGCGGAAGCTTTGACCCGTAGTCTTGCGCCAGAAGCGAGCGAAGTTTGCCCTGCCAGTCCAGAGCGTAGTTCGACTTCAGGCCATCGGAGTAGCGGCACTGGCGAATCACCAGCCGACGCTCTCGATCATCGTAGTTCTCAAGCCGGACTACCTTGGAATCGAACTTGTCGATCCGCTTTTCTTTCGTGAACGCGTCATAAATACAGTCTTGAAGATACGACAGGCTGTCGGGCGGGCACGAAGCGAGCCGGAATGGCGTTTTCTTTTTTTCGATTCTCAGATCTGAAGGCTGATCGAGAAAGCAGGCGAGCTCGGTGTATGGAAGTCGGCCGCAGGCGGGCGTTTCGTCCCGATACCAGTGCAGCAGCGTTGGCGGATCATACGTCAGGAACTTCATACTTCCGCAAAATCTCCTCCCAATACCCCTGCGCCTTCAAAATCACCTCCACCACCTCGCGCACCGCCCCGCTGCCGCCCGCCGCCGCCGTTACGAAATGCGCCTGCGCCTTCACTTCCGCGCGCGCATTGGCAGTAGCCACAGCCAGGCCCACGCGGCGCATCACCACCACGTCCGTCAGATCGTCCCCAATATACGCCACCTGCTCACCCACGAGCCCGGCGTCGGCCAGAATCTCCTCCAGAATCGGTATCTTCTCGATATGGCCCTGATAAACATACCGAAACTTGCACTGCTTGGCGCGCTCCACCGTGGCCGGCGACACGCGCCCGCTGATCAGCCCCGTGACGATCCCTTTCCAGTTCATCCACTGCAGCGAGATCCCATCCTGCGAATCGAATCCCTTGGTCTCCACCATGTTGCCCGCCGCGTCGGGCACATTGTACAACCTGCCGTCGGTCAGCACGCCATCCACATCCATCAGTAACAGACGGACTTTTTGAGCCAGTTGCATCACTTGGGGTGTCACGCGGTTCACGCCTCCTCGAACAATTTGGAATAGAGCCGGCGCTGCGCGGCCAGCTCCCGATCGTAGATTTCCTTGTGCGCGGCCACCGGTTGGAACACGGCGCCCATGCGGGCCGGCAGATCGCGCGCGTTCGCGATGGCGCCTAAACGCTCGAGAGCCAGCAGCGCGGCGCCGCGGCCGGTCGCCTCCTTTTCGGTACATAGGATCACCGGCTGCCCCAGCGCGTCGGCCATCATCTGGGTCCATACGGGCGAGTGCAGCAGCGCGCCTCCGGAGCCGATCACCTCGGTGGGCGCGCCCAGTTGCTGCTCCATGATGTCGTAGATATTGCGGAATCGCAGCGCCACCGATTCGAGCGACGCCCGCAGGATTTCAACCGGGCTGGTGTGGATGCTCATGCCGGTGATGGCCGCCCGTGCATCGGCGCGCCACTTGGTGGAGCGCTCGCCGGCGAAAAGCGGCAGCACGGTCAGGCCGTGCGCGCCCGGCGCCATCGCCGCCAGTTCTTTCTCGGTTTGCTCGGAGGAGGGCAGCGCCAGGTTGCGCTCCATCCATGCGAACACGCCGCCGCCATTCGAAAGCGCGCCGCCCAGCACGAAGCGCCGGCGGTCCACGCGATAGCACCACAGCCCTTCGGGAATGGTCATTTGCCGGCCTGCAGACACGCCCTCCGAGACGGCCCGCATGGCGCCGCTGGTCCCCACCATCAGCGCGAAACGATGCGGCAGGATGCAGCCGCTGCCCATGTTGTTGCAGGCCCCATCGCCCAGCGCCGGATACCAGGGAATGCCGCGGAAGTCCGGCCATAGCTCGGCGTATTCCGCGCGCAAGTCCGTCATCGGCGTATCCATTTCGGCGGCCGGGCAAAGCTGGTCGCGGCCGATCGGCAGCACCGCCAGAATGCCGTCGTCATAATCGTTGCGGTTCTGGTCCCACAGCCCCGTCCCGGAGACCATGGAAGTGGAGGCCACGGCTTTGCCGAACAGTTTCAAGAAGAAGTACTCGCCGAAGGACATCCAACGCCGCGTGGCGCGGAAGGCCTCGGGTCGCGCTTCGGAAAGCCAGAGCAGCTTGGCCGGCAAATAGCTGGCATGCAGCACGCAGCCCGTACGGGCATGCTGTTCGCGGTTATCGATGCGCTCCGCCAGCGTGCGTGCGGCGCCGGCGCTACGCGTGTCGAACACGTGGATGACCGGCGTGGTGGGCCGCCCGTCCGCATCCACACCCAGCACGTTGTGCCAGAAAGTGTCAAACGCCACTGCCGCGGGCCGCCGCCCGGCCGTGCGCATTTGCGCGTGAATCGCCGAAAGACTCTGGATGGCGAGGCCGCTTAACTGGTCGGCATCCACCTCGACGCCGCCATCGGCAGTGGTCGCCACCTGGTACGGAATCTGCGTTCCGAAGCCATCCGACTCGCGCCCTTCACCGTCAAACAAGAGCGTGCGAACAGAGGAAGTGCCGGCGTCCAAGCTTACAATATGGGTATCAGTCAAAAATGCTCGAGCGACTCGTCCGAACTATCACCCGTTATAGCATGTTTCAGCCGGGCCAACGGGTGGGAGTGGCAGTCTCCGGAGGGGCCGATTCCGTATGTTTGCTGCACGTTCTGTGTGAGCTCGCGCCGCGCTGGGACTTGCGCTTGACAGTGCTGCATCTGGATCACCAGCTCCGCGGGGAAGAGTCGCTCCAGGATGCTGTTTTTGTCCGCGATCTGGCCGCGGCTCTCGATCTTCCGTTCGAGCTGCGCGAAACCGATGTGCAGGCGCTCTGTCGCCAGACCGGCGACAACCTCGAGCAAGCCGCCAGAGCTGCGCGGCTGGCATTTTTCCGCGACTTGACTGGCGGTCGCACGCTCGACCGCGTGGCCGTAGGCCATACCCGCTCCGATCAGGCCGAGACCGTGCTCTTCCGCTTTCTGCGCGGCTCCGGAACCGCGGGGCTGGCCGGTATCCGCCCGATTACCGAAGACGGAATCGTTCGCCCGTTGATCGAGATCGAGCGTCCCGAAATCGAGCGATATCTGTGCGAGCGCGGCATCCCCTGGCGCACTGACTCCAGCAATGCCAGTTCCACGTTCGCCCGCAACCGCATCCGGCGCGAGTTGCTGCCTCATTTGATCGGGGAGTGGAATCCGGCGATGACCGAAACTCTGGCGCACACCGCCGATTGGGCCCAGGCCGAGGAGGCTTACTGGGATGCGGAGCTGGCCCGCCTAGCGCCGGCTCACCTGGTTCAGGAACCGGGCGCCGTCCTGCTGCGCATCGAGCCGCTGTCCGAACTCCCTCTGGCGGCGGCTCGCCGCCTCATGCGGCGGGCCCTCGGGATGGCCAAGGGCGACCTGCGCGGCATAGGCTTCGAGCATCTGAGCAGTGTGTTCGATCTGGCCGCTTCCGCCGAGGGCCATGGCCGCATCCAGATCCCTGGCCTCGATGTCTTTCGCTCCTTCGAATGGCTGCGCATCGCGCCGCCCGCCACGGATAACCTGGAGAACCGCAACTACCGCCTGCCGCTAAGCGTTCCCGGCGCCGTTCGGCTGCCTGGCCAGAATTCCGTGATCCATCTGGAACTATTTGAAAATACGCAAGTAACAGAAATGTTAGAGAGCGTATATAATGAGAGTGTGGGATGTTTGGACTGGAACCGGATCTCCGGTTCCCTGCCAGTGACGTTGGAAGTCCGGAACTGGCGCCCCGGCGATCAGTACCAGCGGGCGGGGCACGGCGGGCCGGAGAAAATCAAATTCCTGTTCCATCAGACGCGCGTTCCGTTGTGGGAGCGCCGGCATTGGCCCATTCTCACCAGCGGCGATGTAATCCTCTGGGCGCGCCGTTTCGGTCCGGCAGCCGGGTTCGCCGCGAGCCCCGATAGCAGCCCGGTTCTGGGCGTCCGGGAGACCCGCGCGTGACGTATTTGGAATCGATACGCGTGTACCGAACGTCTATACTATTAGCGGCTGAAAGGTCGGGCTCGCCCGTGCGGAGGTTTGGTGAACTCTAATATCAAGACAGCAATTTTCTGGGTAGTGCTTATCTGCGTGGCGGTCCTGCTTTGGACCGTCGTGAAAACGGGAAAGAGCCGCGCCGAACAGCAGGTCACTTTCAGTGACTTCCTGGATAAAGTCCGGGACAAGAAGGTCAAGGAAGTCACCATAAATGGCAACGAGGTGCATGGTGTTTACCAGGATGGCCAAAATGGATTGCGCACCATAATCCCGACGAATTATCCGGCTTTGTACGATCAGTTACGACAAAGCGACGTTAACGTCGATATTAAGGATACTAACTCCAATCCCTGGTTCTCGCTATTGGTGCAGGCATCGCCGTTCATCCTGCTGCTGGCGTTCTGGATTTTCATGATGCGGCAGATGCAGAGCGGCGGCAACAAGGCGCTGAGCTTCGGCAAGAGCCGTGCGCGCCTGCATTCAACGCAGCAGAAGAAGGTGACGTTCAAGGATGTCGCGGGTGTGGAGGAGGCCAAAGAGGAGTTGCAGGAGATTATCGAGTTCCTGCGCGAGCCGCAGAAATTCCAGAAGCTCGGCGGACGTATTCCGAAAGGCGTTCTGCTGATCGGCCCTCCCGGCACCGGCAAGACTCTGCTGGCGCGGGCTATCGCGGGCGAGGCCAGCGTGCCGTTCTTCTCGATCTCCGGATCGGATTTCGTGGAAATGTTTGTGGGGGTGGGCGCCAGCCGGGTGCGCGATCTGTTCGAACAAGGTAAGAAAAATGCTCCGTGCATCGTCTTCATCGATGAAATCGACGCCGTCGGCCGCCATCGCGGCGCGGGCCTGGGCGGCGGGCACGACGAGCGCGAGCAGACCCTGAACCAGTTGCTGGTCGAGATGGACGGCTTCGAATCCAACGAAGGCGTCATCCTGGTAGCTGCCACGAACCGCCCCGACGTGCTGGATCCGGCGCTCCTCCGCCCCGGCCGTTTCGATCGCCGGGTGGTAGTGGATCGTCCCGATGTAGGGGGCCGCGAGGCCATTCTGCGAGTGCACACCAAAAAGATCCCGCTGGGCGATAACGTTGATCTTTCGGTTTTGGGCCGCGGCACTCCCGGCCTGGCTGGAGCTGACCTGGCCAACCTGGTGAACGAAGCCGCTCTGAACGCCGCGCGGCAGAACCGCAAGGTCGTCATGATGGTGGACTTCGAGCTGGCCAAGGATAAAATCCTGATGGGCGCGGAGCGAAAGTCCCTCATCCTGAGCGATGCCGAGAAGCGCAACACGGCTTACCATGAGGCAGGCCATGCGCTGGTGGCCGCCTTACTGCCCGACGCCGACCCGGTGCATAAAGTCACGATCATCCCACGCGGCATGGCGCTGGGCGTGACCATGCAACTGCCTCTCGACGACAAGCACTCCTACAACAAGGAATACCTGCAGGCGCAGCTCGCCATCCTGATGGCCGGGCGCATCGCGGAAGAGCGCTACATGCACCACATGACCACCGGCGCAGGCAACGATATCGAGCGCGCCACCGAACTGTCCCGCAAAATGACCTGCGAGTGGGGTATGAGCGAGCTCGGTCCGCTGAGCTTCGGCAAGAAAGAGGAGCAAATCTTCCTCGGCCGTGAGATCGCGCAGCACCGTGACTACAGTGAAGAGACCGCCATCCGCATCGACGAACAGGTGAAGAAGATGGTGCAGGGCGGCTACGATACCGCGCTGAAGGTGATCGAGGAGCATTCCGACGCGCTCGTGCGCATTGCCGAAACGCTGCTCGAGCGCGAGATCCTGGACGGTAACGAGGTGCTGCTGATCATCAAGGGCGATACCTTGCCGCCGATGGCCGCCAAGCCGCCCAAGGATTCTTCCGACCACACGCAGCAGGTGCTGCGTCCCGAGCCGAACCGCCGCTTGCCCGGGCTTTCGGAAGGGGAGCGGCCGCAGCCGGCGTGATCCCGCAGTTTCCCGTTTATCTGTTTGACATCGACGGCACTCTGCTGGATAGCGCCCAGGATATTTGCGGCGCGATCCAGCAGGCGCTGTTTTCTACGAGTGCCGCTAGCAGGCCCGCTGCCGCCAAGGACGCAACCTTCGATTATTTGAAGGGGTTCGTCGGCTTTCCCCTGATCGATTTGTTTTTGGATCTTTTCCCCGATCATTCTACGGAACAGATCGATGATCTCATCCAGGGGTACCGCACGTTCTATCACGCCCGCCGCCACCGGAACACGAAGCCTTATCCGGGAGTGGCGGAGGCTCTCGCGGCGCTGGGCGGACGAAAGTCCACCGCCACCACCAAGGGCACGCCCACGACTCGCGCGGTGCTCGAACAATTCGGCCTGATCCATTACTTCGATCACGTACAGGGCACCGACGGCATGCCGTTTAAGCCCGCGCCGGACGTGCTGCTGGCTGCCCTTGCCGCACTGCACGCGGCGCCCGCGGACTGCCTGTTCGTGGGCGATTCCCCGGCCGACATGGAGGCGGGACGGCGCGCGGGAGTGCGGACCTGCGCGGTGCGCTACGGCTACGGCAAGACCGAAGAACTGGAGAAGTGGGCGCCTGACTACTGGGTGTCCGATCTGCGGGAACTCCTGCAAAAGGGGACCGGCTACCAGAATGAGTAGCCGGTCCAAAATGTTTCAGGGTTGTGGCGCTTACGGGGCGACGGTCTTCCAGGCGTACACCAGGTTCTTGGCGTTCACTGAGCCGATGCCCGAGGCGAAGTCCCAACCGATGTTAGTTTGATAGGCAGGATAATACGTGCTGCCGGAAGTAGATAAGACTCCGGTTGCTCCCGAGGGATCGTAGCAGTTGTACGGGTTAAGGCACGGCACGTCGATATCGCCCTGAGTAACATCATAGAAGATACACGTACTGGCGGTGGCGTTGCCGATGGTCGAGTTACATGCGGTATCCCCGGTGGTGCCGAACTCCTTGGCGGCGAGCTTGTAATAGGCGTAATTCGGGTTCCCCTGCGCGTTGCCGTTGTACTGGTTGACGAGCGCCTGAATACCAGCCATGATGGGCGACGAGAAGGATGTTCCGCCGGCGCCCACCCACGTATTGGGGGCGCCTGAGCACGAGACGCCGCCCATGTACACGTTCGAGTAGCAGACCGGATAATAGTGATACCACGTGCCGTTCGCCGCAAATAAGGAAACATCGGGCACGTCGCGAACGCCGTCGCTATGGATACCGACGAAGCCGGTCTGCCAGGAAGGCTTAGCATACCCCTTGCAGGTCCCGCTCACTACTCCGGGAATGGATGGCGCGCCAGTGGCACAACGGCTCTGACCGCCGCTACCTCCGATGGTGTTTTGAAATGAGGTGCCGATGGGGGAGCTGTTGCAGAAGCCGCTGCTGCCGTAAGTGGGCAAGATATGCTCAAAGGTGGCGATGAGGACACTGGCGCAAGAATCGTTCCAGGGGATTTCGGGAATGTACGACTTGGCGGAACCATAATATTCGGTATTGGTCGAGGACCAATAGGTGCTGTTGGTTCCAGCATAGGTATCGCCGAAATCGGTTCCTCCGACGGACACGTTGTAGGGAGTTTCGCCCCATCCGGTGACAGCGATTCCGTGAAAGGCAACTTGAGCGTCGCGATCGCAGCCGGCCGCGGCATCGTCGCCGGACGAAACGAACATCGAGATTCCCTCGGACACGGCTTGCTGAAACGCCGAGTTGAACGCGGCATTCGCAGTGGCGCCATTGAGGGGCTCGCACTCACCGTAGCTCATGTTCATAATGGTCGGCGGCTTGCTGGGGGCGTTGATGAGGTTGACCAGAGCGAGCAAACCGCCGAAGGTTGTGGAGGTGTCGCCGCAAGAGATTAATTCGATGGTCGCGTTGGGGGCCGCCGCGCTGGCATACTCCGCGTCGAGGGTAGCTTCGAGAGAGTCGCCGTTGAAGCTGGGATTGAGGCAGTTGTTGGTTCCCGACGACGGCGGGTGGACAGTAACGAGGTTACCAGCCGTGTACTGGGACAGGCCGAATGTGCTGCGGAAGTTTGTCCAATCGGAAGTGCTGTAGAGGTTGCTATCCTCGATGACGACAATGGTCTGACCGCTGCCGGTGTACTTGGCTTGGAAGAGCGGTTCCAGGTTATAAATCGTGGCCAGGTCCACCGGAGTGACCAGGTAATAGGTAGTGTTGTCGACGGGAGCGGTATAGTCGCTCTTCAGCTGGTACATGGGATGGGGCCAGAAGTTATGCAGGGAGACGATCCCGGCGACGGCGGGCGCCAGGGCAGCCGGGACTTGGGGATCGCTCATGTTGGCAATGTGCGCCGCCCCGTTCACGATGAGGTTATGGATCTCGGTGTGAAAGGCCGCGCGGATCTGGCCGGCAGTGCCCGAGAAATCGATGAGCATGCCGCTCGGATAGACTACGTTCACCGCAAAACCCTGGGATTGAAGCCAGGCGGCGATCTTGTTCAAGTCCTGTTGCGCCAGGCCGAACTGCCGTCCAAACGCCGCGGCGGTGAGCCACTGGTGATAGTTGGAGGAGTTAGGATCGTGGAACTGATCGATCAACGTCTCGACCGCCTGCTCGGTTTGGCGAGCGCGTTGTAACTGCAGGAGCATGTGATCGATCAACATGTTGTCAGCGACGGGACCTCGATCGTTGGCCGCGATCGCTTCGGGGCGGGTATTGCCCGCGAGAGTGACTAAGTTGCTGTTGTCGATAGGTTGTGTGATGAGGATAGGCGATTGAGCATACGCCATAAAACCGAACGCCAGGGCTAGCGTCGGAATCCCGATTACAGTAAGACACTTACTGAGTTGCATCGAGATTGCCTTAGGTGGAGATTACTCCCAGGAGGCTGCTCCGGGGAGGTGTTGCTTAGTACGAATCGGATGGAGCTACCCGGCGTTCAGTGCGCGCCAGGCCGGTCCAAGGTGTCAGGGAGCCGCGACGAGCGCGGGAATCAGGAGATTTGCCTGTGGCGAGCCGAGACCGGTGACGAAATCGTACCCAGGGACGGCGGTACATAGCATGCCGCAGGTGCCGTTGCTGCCGGACACGATGTCGTGGTAATCGCCTTCAGCAGCGGGATAGAGATCGAATTGCGGTTGGGTCAGCTTAGCCTTGCCGGCCGCATGGCGCTCGGCGTTGGCGATGGCGAACAGAGCCGCCCACTGCGGCGTGCCGATACTAGTGCCGCCCCACTGTTCCCAGCCGGTATAGCATGCCGGGCAGGCCCAACTGCTATAAGCCGGGACGCCGGTGTCCGCGTTTCCATCGTAAGCCACGTCGGGAACGCCGCGCTTGCCGCTGGTCTGAACGCCCATCTGGTAAGCGGGCTCGGTTTCATAGACGCTTTCGCCGCCGCCGCTGCCAGACCAGGCGGTTTCGCTCATCCACGCCCCAGTGGTGCTGTTGATGGTAAGCGAGGTGCCGCCCACGGCGACAACATACGGGGAGGCTGCTGGATAACCTTGATCCGAAGTCAGGGTCGTATGGCCGCCATCGCCGGATGCTGCGACAAACGTTACGTGTGGATCTTGGAAGAAAGAATCCACGGAAGTCTCGGTAGAGAATTCGGTGCCGCTCCAGCTCATGGATACGACGCTTGCCCCATTTTGGACGGCTACGGTGACCGAGGCAAGGAGATCGGCAAAGCTGTTGCTGTTGGCTTCCACCAGGTAGATTTTGGCGCCTGGCGCGATGGCGTGCGCCCATTGCGTATCGATGGCGACCTCGTTGCTCCAGCCGGTGGTGTCGGCAGGGGGCGTGGCGCCGGTCTGAAAGATCTTCTTGAAGCACCCATTGGCCGTGGTGCAAGCGGGCAAGCTGAACTGGGTGTTGAAGGTGCCCAAGTCCGCTTCGACGTTCGGGTCGTCGAAGGCATCCACGATGCCGATAATCTGGCCGGCACCGTGGTTGGTGATTGCATTAAACCCGTAAGCCGTCTTCATTTTGCTCGGGAAAATACCAGTGGGCCCCGTATCCGGGGTGGTATCCGGAACCACGATATGTTGGAGCGGAGGATGGGCGGTAAGCTTCGAGAGATCGATACCATCCTGTGCAGCCAGTGGAAGCGCCGCAACAAGCGCAACCGCAAGCGTGGCGGAGCATCGTCGGCGAACATGGTTCATTGATTATTTCCTTTTTGTACGGTGAACTCGGAAAACCTGGTTGGCACGAGCATACCACCGTCCCGACGTGGCTACAAGGCATTACAGCCAAACTTAACAAGTACTACGACTACTAGGCTGCGAGGCTCCCCCAACGACTTGCGGGCGCTGCTTGCGACGCTGCGCCATCGATTCCGAAGCGGTGAGATATGAGTAGGCCATACGGTAGTAACATAACTTACATGGTTCACACGGAGCGAATCGTCCTGCTCGCCGCCGGCCTGGCGCTCGCCTGCGGGGCCGAGCCAGTCAAATTCAATCGCGATATCCGCCCCATCATGTCGGATACCTGCTTTCGCTGCCATGGTCCGGACAAGCGCGCCCGCATGGCCGGCATGCGCCTCGACCGCCGCGAAGAAGCGCTGAAGCCGACCGCCACCGGCGCCATCCCCATCGTGCCCGGCGACCCAGACAAAAGCGCTATCGTCCAGCGCATCTTCGCCCCCGACCCCCGCACCATGCCGCCGCCGTTCGCGCACAAGGTGCTCACCGCCGCGCAAAAGGAAACCATACGGCGATGGGTCGCCGAGGGCGCCGTCTACGAAGGCCACTGGGCCTATCAGCCCGTCACACGGCCGCCCGTCCCTGTTGTGGCAAATGCCGCGGCCGGTAGTGCTCCGCTCCGCAATCCAATCGATAACTTCATCCAGGCGCGCCTCGCCCGCGAGCAGTTGACGCCCGCTCCCGAAGCCGATCGCCGCACGCTCATTCGCCGCGTCACGCTCGATCTCACCGGCATCCCGCCCACCCCTCAGGAAGCCGCCGCCTTCATCGCCGATGCCTCCCCGGATGCTTACGAAAAACTGGTCGATCGCCTGCTCGCTTCCCCGCGTTACGCCGAAATGCGCGCAATGCACTGGCTCGATGCCGTGCGCTACGCCGATACCAGCGGCTTCCACGGCGACAACCTCTGGCCCGCCTGGCCCTACCGCGACTACGTCCTGCGCGCCTTCCGCGAAAACATGCCCTTCGATCAGTTCACCCGCGAACAACTGGCCGGCGACCTCCTGCCCAATGCCACCATCGAGCAGAAAATCGCGGCCGCCTACAACCGCATGAACCGCACTTCGGCGGAAGGCGGTCTACAGCCCATCGAGTATCTCGCCAAATACGGCGCCGACCGCGTCCGCACCCTCAGCACCGTCTGGCTCGGCAGCACCGTGGGCTGCGCGGAGTGCCACGATCACAAGTTCGATCCGTTCACCTCCAAAGACTTCTATTCGATCAAGGCTTTCTTCGCCGATATAAAAGAAACCGGCTTGGTTCTCGACGATGGCCGCGAGGCCTGGGGCGAGAAGCTTCCCCTGCCCACCGCCGACCAGGACCGCCGCCTGAATGAGCTGGACAACCAGATCCTGGCCCTCCGCCGCGGCCTGGATGCCCGTGCGCAACAGCTCAAGACCGAGCGCTGGGCCTGGGAAGATCGTCTCCTGACCGATTACAACGGAGGCAAACTGGCGTGGAACTATCTGCGCCCTCTAACTGCCGAATCGTCGAATGGCGCCAAACTCACCATCTATAATGACGAGCTCGTGGATAGCAACTTCGACGCTAACGGCTCGCTGGTCTCCGATCACAAGCGCGGCGAAGGCCTCATCGTCGCCTCCGGCCCCAATCCCGACAACGATACCTACACGGTCACACTGAAACCCGGCGAGGGCGTCTGGACTGCGCTGGGCATCGATGTATTCCAGGACGAGAGCCTGCCCGGTGGGCGCTTTGCCCGCGGCGCCGACCGCTTTGTGCTTACCGAAGTCGAAGCCGAGCTTTCGGGGCCCGGCGCGCCGCCTCAAAAGCTCCCCTTCGTGCTGGCCACCTCCGCGGGCTTCGGCGAGCGTCCCGAGAACCCGCCCATGGCCGCCATCGACGCGAATCCGAAGACCGGCTGGGGAGTGACGCGGGTCGAAGGGCTGAACCCGTTTCTCGCGTTGCGCTTCGCGCAACCTCTGCATGCGCATGCGGATTCCATCCTCACCGTACGGTTGCGGCACGATTCCGATTTGCGCCACGCGATCATCGGCCGCTTCCGCCTGGCGCTCTCCTCCGCCACGTATTCCTGGCCGGAGACCGGCAGCGCCGGGAGTAAGCTCAAAGCCGCTCCTCCCGATAGCCCGTCCGGCGCACTCACCATCGCCGTGGACAAAGGCCTGCCGCCCAATGTTCTAAAGGCGCTCCGCACACACGAGGACGAGCGTGACGACGAACAGAAGGACCTCGTTCTCGACCACTATGAATGGTCCGCACCGGAACTGGCGGAGCTCTATGTGCGACTGTCCCGCCTGCGCGCCGAACGCAATCTTCTCGACGCCGCCATCCCCCGCGTGGTCCTCACCGAAGCCACCCGCCCGCGCATCACGCGCATTTTGCCGCGCGCCAACTGGATGGATGACACTCACGAAATAGTCGAGCCCGCCATCCCCGCGTTTCTCGGCAAGCTCGAAACCGATGGCCGGCGCGCCACGCGCCTCGATCTCGCCAACTGGCTGGTGTCGCCAGGCAATCCGCTCACCGCCCGCGCCTACGTCAACCGGCTGTGGCGCGAGTTCTTCGGAGTCGGACTGTCCAAGGTTCTGGAGGACCTCGGTTCGCAGGGCGAATGGCCGGTGCATACCGAGTTGCTCGATTGGCTCGCCGCCGAATTCATGCACCCGGAATGGCATGTCCATGGAGCGGATGACGCGCACGATTGGGATGTGCGGCACATCGTGCGCACCATCGTCACCAGTCACACCTACCGGCAATCGTCGCTCACCAACGCTCAGCTCGACGAGCGCGACCCCGACAATCGCCTGCTGGCCCGCCAGAGCCGCTACCGCGTGGATGCCGAGATCGTACACGATATCGCGCTCTCCGTGTCGGGGCTCCTGGTCGAAACCTTCGGCGGTCCCAGCGTGCGCCCGTATGAGCCCGAAGGCTATCTCGCCGCCATGAACTTCCCCAAGCGCGAAGTCTCCGCCAGCCGCGGCCCGGACCTCTACCGCCGCGCCTTGTACACCGAATGGCAGCGCACTTTCCTGCATCCCACGCTGCTCACTTTCGACGCACCCACGCGCGAGGAATGCACTGTGAATCGCGTCAGCTCCAACACGCCGCTGCAAGCCCTCGATTTGATGAACGATCCTATCTTCGTCGAGAGCGCGCGCGTGTTCGCCCAGAATATCGTACGCCAGGGCGGCCCGGCCTTCGACGCGCAACTCGACTGGGCCTTCCTGCGCGCCCTCAACCGCACGCCCAACAAAGACGAGCGCCGCATCCTGAAGGATTTCTACCGTGCGAACCTGGCTCGCTTTCAAGCCGCGCCCGATACGGCCGCGCAACTGATGAGCGTGGGTGAAGCGCCCCAAGCCGCCGGCGCCAATCAGCCCGAGATGGCCTCCATGGCCCTGGTCGCCCGCGCCATCCTCAACCTGCATGAAACCATCACTCGCAATTAAATCAGCACACGCAATTAAGGACACCATGCTATCCGAATCCACAAAGACTGAAGTCTGCCGCCGCACTTTCCTGCGCAGCGGCCTCTCCGGCGTTGGCCTGCTGGGCCTGAACGCGCTGCTCGACCGGCGTCTGTTCGCCTCCACCGGCGTGGTCAATCCGCTGCACTTTCCCGCCAAGGCCAAGCGCGTCATCTTCCTATATCAGGCCGGCGGCCCGTCGCACCTCGAGACCTTCGATTACAAGCCCAAGCTCGCCGAACTGAGCGGCAAGCCCATGCCGGACTCCTTCACCAAGGGGCAGCAGATCGCCCAGCTGCAGGGCCAGCAGCTCATCTGCTTCGGCCCCCAGCATCCGTTCCAGAAGTTCGGCAAATCCCAGCAGGAGATCTGCTCACTGTTCCCCCACATCGGCAGCGTCGCCGACGACATCTGCATCGTCCGTTCCATGTGGACCGAGCAGATCAATCACGACCCCGCCCACACCCTGATGAATACCGGCTCGATCATCACGGGACGGCCCAGCATGGGCTCCTGGGCGCTCTACGGCCTGGGCGCGGACACCGATAACCTGCCGGGCTTCGTGGTGCTGATGTCCGCGGGCAAAGGCGGACAGATGCAGCCCATCGCCTCGCGCCAATGGTCGGCCGGCTTCCTGCCCAGCCGGTTTCAGGGCGTCAAGCTAAACTCCTTCGGCGATCCTGTGCTCCACATAAAGAATCCGCCCGGAGTCAGCGCCGCCGCCCAGAACGAATCGTTCCAAACCATCAACGCGCTGAACCGCGTCGAATACAAAACGACGCAAGACCCCGAGATTCTCACCCGCATCGCGCAATACGAGATGGCGTTTCGCATGCAGTCGAGCGTTCCGGATCTGGTGGACATGCGCAAGGAACCAGCCAGCGTTCTGGAGATGTACGGCGCCAAACCGGGCGACGGCTCCTTCGCCTCGAACTGTCTGCTGGCCCGCCGCCTGGCCGAGCGCGGCGTGCGCTTCATACAACTCTATCACCGCGATTGGGATCACCACGCCGGCGTCAAGGCCAACGTCCTGATCAAGGCGCGGGAGACCGACCAACCCACCGCCGCGCTCATCACTGATCTGAAGCAGCGCGGCATGCTCGACGACACACTGGTGGTGTGGGGCGGGGAATTCGGACGCACGCCCATGTCGCAGGGCGACGGCCGCGATCACCATATCAAGGGCTTCAGCTTCCTGCTGGCCGGCGGCGGGATCAAAGGCGGCATCAGCCACGGAGCTACGGACGAGTTAGGCTACGAAGCGGTGGATGGCGCCGTGGCGGTGCCCGACTTCCACGCCACTATGCTGCATTTGCTGGGTATCGACCACAAGCGCATGACGGTCAAGTTCCAAGGCTTGGACGCGCGCCTGACCGGGATAGCGGGAAATGTAGTGAACGCGATTCTGGCCTGATAGGAAGACAGCCGCGGCGCCGTTAAAGCTGGCGCTGGTATTAAGAGCGAAGATTGGGAGAAGACAGCTGCCGCTCTGTAAATTCAATAGCTTAATGGTACGCCCGAGTGGATTCGAACCACCGACCTTTTGCTCCGGAGGCAAACGCTCTATCCAGCTGAGCTACGGGCGCACATTCAATAGTCAATAGGGCCTGGCGCCGAAGTTGGCAGTGCCCTTTCCCTTGCATCAGTGTAGCAAAACCGCGGAGCGGCGATTGGGGCGCCCGCACCCAACGGGTGTATCCTTAATTCCATGAGTCTGAAAATCAATGTACGCGAAAGCGGCGATGTCCTGATCCTGGATCTGAACGGCCGGATCACCCTGGGAGAAGAGGCCGCCTCCCTGCGCGACACTCTTAAGGAACAGGTCGACAGCGGGCGGAAGAACATTCTGCTCAACCTTGCCGAGGTGAGTTACATCGATAGCTCGGGCCTCGGACAACTCGTCGGCAGCTTCGCCACCGTCACCAGCCGCGGCGGCCAGCTCAAGCTGCTGAACCTGCAGAAGAGGCTCCATGAATTGATGCAGGTCACCAAGCTCATCACCGTCTTCGAGGTGTACGCGACCGAGGCCGCCGCCCTGCGCAGTTTCGCGGCATCCGCTTCCGCTTAACTATAGAGAGCGATGCGGTTTCGTTGGCTTTTCTGCGCTATCCTGGCGGCCCAAGCCCCGGCGCCGGCCGCCGGGCTGGAGGAGTATCGCGCGCGCCGCGTGGAGCTGTCGAAGAACCTTCACGATGGCGTCCTGGTCCTGTTTGGCCGCACCGAAAAGGGCGAGGAGAACCTGCGCACCGGCTTCTTCCAGGAGCCCAATTTCTACTACCTTGCCGGCTGGCAGCAGCCCGGCGCAGTTCTCTTGTTGACACCCTCCGCGGACGACAAGCCCCACGATTTCCTTTTCCTCCCACGCCGCCAGCCCGACCAGGAAAAATGGACGGGACGCAAAATGGGACCGGATGACGACAATATCACCGGGCTCACCGGCTTCGAGACCGTCTTGCCTGCTGAAAGCTTCGAATCCGAGCTGCGCAAGCAACTCGAGCATTACGCCCGCGTCTACACGGTGGGCGAACAAAGTACCAGCCAGATCAAAGCCCTGGCGCCGCTACGCGAGGTCTCCGATGCGAACACGGCCATCGCGCGCCTGCGCATGCATAAGTCGCCTGAAGAGCTGGCTCTGATCCAGAAGTCCATCGACGCCACTCTGGATGCCCACAGGGCCGCGTGGAAACGGGCCGCGCCGGGTTTATATGAATACCAGGTTGCGGCCACTATGACCGATGTTTACTTCGACCACGGGTGCGAGCGGAGCGCCTACGCGCCCATCGTCGGCTCCGGCCCGGACAGCACCATCCTGCATTATTCCCGTAATTCACGCCGCATGGACCGCGGCGAATTGCTGCTGATGGATGTGGGAGCCGAATGCTCCGGTTACGCCGCCGACATTACGCGCACGATACCTGTAGGCGCTCCTTTCACTATGCGCCAAAGAGAGATCTACGATATCGTGCTGGGAGCCCAGAACGCCGTGATCGCCGCCGTCAAGCCCGGCGCGTATCTCACCAAGCCGTACCCCGGTAACCTTACCAGCGTCGCCTTCGACTACATCAATACCCACGGCAAGGATCTGCATGGTGAGCCGCTCGGCAAGTACTTCACCCACGGCATTGGCCATCACGTAGGGCTGGACGTCCACGACGCCACCGATTTCAGCGTGCCTCTGGCCGAAGGCAACGTCATTACGGTGGAGCCGGGCATCTACATTCCGGAAGAAAACATCGGCATACGCATCGAGGACATGGTGCTTGTCACCAAAGACGGCGTGAAGCTGCTGAGCGGCGCTCTGCCGCGCGAGCCCGGCGAGATCGAAAAGGCCCTCGGCAGGTGAATCATGCAGCGCCTTAGCCGACCAAGCGCGATCTACCTGGCACTGCTGGCAGGCTCCTTTATAGTGGCTCTTACGGCGAGCTGGACCAGCTTCGGCGCGCAGATCGATAGCGATGCCTACGACCAGATGTTCCGGCTCTATACGCCGCGGCCCTGGCAGACCGAGAGCATCCTGCTGGCCATCGACCAGCCTTCGCTGAATGCCTATGGCGGCATCTCCCACCTGCGTAAGCCGCTAGCCGAAGCGCTCGAAAGGATCTCCGCCGCCTCCCCCAAGACCCTCGCGGTCGACCTGATCCTGGTGGACCAGACCGATACCCCCATCGACGCCCGTCTCGAAGCCGCCATGCGCGCCACACACAACCTGGTGCTGGCCTGCCGTCTGCTGCCCGACGGCTCCGCATGGGAAGACCCGCTGCCCCGCTTCCGGGCGGCCGCCGCAGCCCTGGGCCACGTGCATGCCGAGCCGGACAGTCTGGATACCATCGCCCGCACCCTGCCGCTCGAAAAGGCCACGCAGCATGACCGCCGCTGGGCGCTCGCGCTGGAGGCTTATCGCGTCAGCCGGGGCGTCCAAATCGTGGAATCGCCGACCGATCTCGAGATAGGCGACCGCATCATCCCCTCCACACGCGCCGGCGGCCGCCTGATGCGCATACGCTACCGGCCGCCCTCCATGGTGGCCATCCCGCGTGTCTCTCTAAAAGCGTTGCTCGACGATCCGACGCTCGCCGCGCAATTCTCCGGCAAAGTCGTCTTCGCGGGCGTTACCGATCAAGCCGCGGCGCGCGACTGGCTCTTCACGCCTTACTCCGATGGCCAACCCATGGTCGGCGTCGAAATCCACGCCAACGCTTTCGAAACCATCGCCCAAGGCCTGTTCCTGCGCGATGCGCCGCTTTGGAGCGTGCTGGCCTTCAGCCTGGCGCTGGTGGCCGCCGCCGGTCTGGCCTATGGGCGCTTTACCGGCATGCACGCCAACATGCTGGCCGTAGGCATCCTGGTGGTCGCGCCCGCCACGCCCTATTGGCTCTTCACCCACGGCATCGTTTTCTCCTTCGCGACGCCCGTAGCTTCAGCCTGGCTCTCGCTGGTCACCGCCGGCAGCTATCAATACCTGGTCGTGCGCCGCCGCCTCCGCACGTCCGACGCCGAACGCGATCGCTATCGCCAGGCCATGCACTTCGTCACGCACGAAATGCGCACGCCGCTGACGGCCATACAGGGATCGAGCGAGTTGATGAGCCGCTACGCTTTACCCGAGGAAAAGCGCAAACAGATCGCCGATCTCATCAACTCCGAGTCCAAGCGCCTGGGCCGCATGATCGAGATGTTCCTCAACGTGGAACGTCTCTCCGCCGGCGAGGTCGAGCTCAAGAGAGAAACTTTCTCCGCCGGCCAGCTCATGGCCGCATGCGTGCAGCGTGCCCTGCCGCTCGCCGAACAAAAGCACATACGCATCCTGACCGAAGCCGTGCCCGAAGACGTGCTCCTGGCCGGCGACCGCGAGCTGATGGAGTACGCCTTTTACAACCTCCTCACCAATGCCATCAAATACTCGCCCCAACGCACCCAGGTCACCCTGGCGGCCGGCCGCCGCAACGAAAACGCTTGTATCTCCGTTCAGGACCAGGGCATCGGCATGGATCACAAGGAGGTGAAGAAGATCTTCCAGAAGTTCTACCGCACCAAACGCGCGGAACAATCGGGCGAAGCTGGAACCGGTATCGGCCTCTCGATCGTCGAACAGATTGTGATACAGCACGGCGGTACTATCGAAGTGGCCAGCCATCCGGGGCAAGGTTCGCGCTTCACCATGATTCTGCCGGTCACGATTGCGGCGGCGATGGCGGAGCGACACTGATGCTATGACGCCATGGTGCAATTGACGCGATTACTTGTTGTCGAAGACGATCCAGCGGTGCGTACCACCATTGTCACTTTCCTCGAGTTGGAAGGATATGCCGTCGATGCGGTTTCCTCTACCGGCGAAGCGCTGGAACGGCTTTTGGAAAACACGTATCCGATCGTTATTTCGGATATTTACATTGACGACCGCACAGGTCTGGATGTGCTCAACGCGGCGCGCGACAAGGATCCCGATTGCTCGGTCATCCTGATGACGGCGCGCGGCACCATGGAAACCGTCATGGCGGCCACACGCGGCGGCGCATTCGATTACGTCGCCAAACCGTTTGAGATCGACCGCATGCTGGAGACCATCAGGCGCGCCGAAGCCGCTCGCCATGATCGTGATGATCATGACCACGATCATGAGAAAGAAGCCGGTCCGGACGACATGCCGGAAACCGAGATGATCGGCAGCTCCCCGGCCATGGTCGAGATTTACAAGACCGCCTCCCGTGTGGCACCCACCGATGCCACGGTCCTGATCGAGGGCGAGACCGGCACCGGCAAAGAGCTAGTGGCCCGTATGATTCACCGCTTCAGCGCGCGCTCGAGCCAGCCGTTCGTGCCGGTCGATTGCGCGTCCATCACCGCCTCGCTGCTTGAGGCCGAGCTATTCGGCGCGCTCAAAGGCGCTTATACCGGCGCCGACCGCGACCGTCTGGGCGTCTTCGAGTCAGCCAATCGCGGTACCGTCCTGCTCGACGAAATCGGCGACATCGAGTTGAACTTCCAGGTCAAACTACTGCGTTTCATGCAGGAGCGCGAAATCCGGCCAGTGGGCGCCGCGCGCGCCAGGCAGGTGGATGTGCGCGTGCTCGCCGCTACGAATCGCGACCTGCCCCAGATGGTTGAAGACGGCAAATTCCGCGAGGACCTCTGGTTCCGCCTCAATGTGGTGCGCATTCTGATTCCGCCTTTGCGCGACCGCCGCGGCGACGTGCCCCTGCTGGCCCGCTTCTTCCTGAACAAGTACAACGCGCGCTACAAAAATTCCGCCCGCTTGATGGAATCCGGTATCAAAGCCCTCCAGGACTTTACCTGGCCCGGTAACGTCCGCCAATTGCAGCACCTCATCGAGCGTCTCACCATTCTGGCCCCCAACGACCGCATTGACGCCGAGGCCGTGCACCACGCGATAACCACCATGGACGCCCGCGACGAAACCGCCGAAACCCTGGTCGAAGCCGAAGAGGAGCAGATCCGCCGCGTGCTGTCCGCAACCGGCGGCAATAAGAGCCGCGCCGCGCAAATCCTGGGCATCGAGCGCAAGACTCTCTACCGTAAGTTGGAGCGGATGAAATTGTAGCCCGCTCAGCCCTGGTTAGTATAATGGGAGAGTACGCCTGAAAGAAGCGCTACGAGAATCCGCCGAGTGGATAACATCCATGCTCCTCGGGGAGCTGGGGAACCGCTTCAACGAGGTCAACCAACGTCTGGATCGCGGAACTCTCCGAGTTGAAAACGCGGGTTCAAAAGCCCGAATCGCAGTAAGAAATGAGCTTGGCCGTGAGCCATAAAAACGCACGTTGATTCCGAACGTCGGTGTCAGCTATCAGAGGATGAGGCGCGCGCCATGTTGGCATCGAGGATCAAACTATGAGCAGTGACTACGAAAAGATCAGCCTGCCGCTCCGGCAGGAAGACGGCAGCGTTGTTTGTCACACGTTCAAAGGCGAGTGGCTGGTGGGCTTCGGCAAGATAGACGAGAACTCTGGTCGCCCGTGGATGGGTATTTCCGCAAGGTTAAAGGAGCGTGAGCGGTGGGGTGACGGCGATTGGTACGTCATTCGCAGCGCCTCCGGTAAGCTGGTGGTCTACCAGGAGCCGGACGAAAGCGATGGCGCGCCGAGCGTAGCGATCTACGGTTCCTTCGAAATGATGGAGCCGCATGTACCGCCCAACATTTATGAGGAAGCATTGCTGAAGGCTGGGCTAAAGGAGCCGCCGCAGCTCCGCGAGGTTCCGCTCGAGGGCGTCTGAGCGACCTGAAGATAACCATGGGATCGTACGCTGCCAGAGAGCCGCGCAGCTCCAAATAAAGAGTGAGTGCTCTATTCCACCGTAACGTGCGTGCCCTTGGCCTCGTGCCGCGCTAGATTCGCGATGCGATCGTCGATCACGCTGCGCACGCCCTTCAGAAATTCCACGCGCGCGGTGCGAAAATGGTCTTTGCTGGCGTCCGACCAGGCCTTCTTGAAGAACGGCTTCACGTTCAGACAGTAAAAGCAGCCTGGAGCGTCGGTTTTCGTTTCGTCTTCCATATCAGCTCTCCCTCATTTCCACGGTCAATACTTTATTCTCCAACTTTGCGCGCCCCGGCGAAAGGGCCGCCATCGAGGTGGGCAGGCCGATGTGCCGCCGCAGAGTCCCGATCTGGACTACCAGCTCGTCGCCCTTCTTGAACAGCCCGACATCTCCCTTCGCGGCGAACGGCAGCCGTAACTGAATCTCGTAGTGCTCGTTCCGCTTGGTGAAGGTGTAAGGGGCTTCGGTGCGCGAAACGGCGGCCGGATCTTCGTCCGCGGAATAGAGCGCCCGGGCCAGATCGCGCAGACGCTCGGCGCCCAATACTTCGTGCGTGAACAGCGGCACGCGCTTCACCGGCACGGGAGCGAAGTAAGCTTCGATTTCTTCCAGAACCCGGTGCTGCGACTCGCGCCACTCGGCGAAGAAAGCGTCCGTGATCGCCTCCGGCAGCACGCGGTTGACGATGACGCTATCCACGGTGAGCCCGTGCAGCGAAAAATACACGAAGGCGCGCTGCGTCTCGCGCAGAACCATCTTCTCCGGATTGGTCACCAGCCGCACGCTGGTGATGCGCGGATCTTCGAGCAGCGTGTCGATGCCGTCCAGTTTGCCGAACAGATTCTGGATGTTGGCAAAGTAGGTATCGGGGGGCAGTTCCACGGGCGAAACGCGATTGGCCAGCGGCCGCACGGCCTTCAGCACCGTTCGCTGAAACGGAAAGATGTGCTTCATGTACCAGTCAAGCGTGGTCGGCATGCTCACGAAGCGCATGGATTCCGCGGTGGGCGCGCAGTCCAGCACGATGACGTCATAGCGCTGCTCGCGCCGAAACTGATTGACGTACATCATGGCGCTGAGCTCTTCCATACCCGGCAGAATGGCCAGCTCCTCGGCTTCCACGTCGCTGATTCCGGTGGTGCGCAATACGGAAATCACGTATGCGGAGATCTCGCGCCAGTGCCGCTTAATCTCTCTCTGGATGTTCACTTCATGGATAGCGAGCTTATCGTTGATCTGGTACGGATCGCCGGTTTTGTCGTGGAACAGGCTGGTTTCGAGATCGAACGAGTCAGCCAGACTATGGGCCGGGTCAACGCTCATCACCAGCGTGCGATGGCCCAGCTCGGCCAGTTGCAGCCCCGTGGCGGCAGCCAGACTGGTCTTGCCCACCCCGCCCTTTCCGCTGAACAGCAGAATGCGCATATACAACCATTTTAGCCTGGAAGCACTGGAACCACAGATGGACAGAGATGCACCCAGATAAAAACGGGCTATTGCGGCGACGGTTGATCGCCTTCGAGCTTCAAGCGGTCATCAAGCACCTCAACTTCCATGTCGGGCGCGCGGATTGCGGCGGCATGTGCGCGTGCGCGGGCTTCGGAAGGCGAAGCCCATTTATGGAATTCTGTTAGCAGGCCGGTTTCCAGCTTCTCCAATTGCTCGCTGATCCACTGTTTGTCCTGCGCATCGAGGGCCATTGCTCTAGTTTACAAGGTTAGAGTACGAAGTGGTAGGTTGGCCTTCTATGTATATGCGGCTTCAAATCTGCTAACTTCGATTTAGGTAGAACATGAGGTTACGTCACGTCGCTGTCCTTCTGCTGCCGCTCCTGCTGGCAGCCCAGAATCTCAAAGAATTCGAGAAGAACGTCACAGAATTCACGCTCGCTAACGGCCTGCATTTCATCGTCGCCGAACGCCATGAAGCTCCCGTGGTATCTTTCCACACTTATGTTAACGCCGGATCGGTGGACGATCCTTCCGGCGAAACCGGCATCGCGCACATGTTCGAGCACATGGCCTTCAAAGGCACCGAGAGCATTGGCAGCAAGAACTGGCCCGAAGAAAAGAAAGCCATCGACCACGAGGAAGAAGTCTACGACCGGCTGGACGCCGAACGCAACAGGGGCGTCAAGGCCGATGCCAAGAAGATCGAGGCGCTGGAGGCGGAGTTGAAAGCCGCCGACGAAAAGGCCAACTCCCTGGTGGTGCCGAACCTGTACCCGCGCATGATCGAGCAGAATGGCGGCGCAGGTATGAACGCCCAGACGGGCTCGGACGCGACCGAGTACTTCTACAGCCTGCCTTCCAACCGCCTGGAGCTTTGGTTTCTGCTGGAGTCGGAGCGCTTCATACAGCCCGTCTTCCGTGAGTTCTATAAGGAACGCGACGTGGTCATGGAGGAATACCGCATGCGCGTCGAATCGGAGCCGCAGGGGAAGCTGCTGCAGTCCTTCCAGGCTACGGCCTTCGCCGCGCACCCTTATCGCAACATGGGCACCGGCTGGCCGAGCGACGTGGCCCATCTCCGCCGCGCGGACGCCTGGAATTTCTTCCACAAGTATTACGTCCCGGGTAATATCACGCTGGCGATCGTGGGCGACGTGAATCCGGCCGAGGCGAAGCGGCTGGCGGAAAAATATTTTGGCCCGATGCCGGCGCGCCCGCTGCCGCCGCTGCTGCACACCGTGGAGCCGCCACAGGACGGCCCCAAGCGGGCCGAGGTGGAATCCCCCAGCCAGCCGCTTCTCGTGCTCGGTTACAAGAGACCGGATCAATACAGCAAAGACGACCCGGTGTTCGATATCGTCAGCGGCATCCTTTCGAGCGGGCGCACCGGCCTGCTCTATAAGGAGCTGGTGCGGGACAAGCAGATTGCTCTGGCGGCCGAGGCGGACGATACATTTCCCGGCGGCAAGTACCCGAACCTGTTCCTGTTCTTCCTGGCGCCTGCCATGGGACACACCACGGCGGACAATGAGAAGGCATTTTACGATCTGCTCGAGCGGTTCCAGTCCCAGAAGGTGGATGCGACCACGCTCGCGCGGGTCAAGACCAAGACCCGCGCGGACCTGATCCGCAGGCTTGATAGTAACTCGGGTCTGGCGGGCTTACTGACTGCTTACTACGCAGCTTATGGAGACTGGACTAAGTTGTTTACCTCGCTCGACGACTTAGACAAGGTCACGTCCGACGATGTCCAGCGCGTGGCCAAGCAGTACTTCACTCCGGAGAATCGCACGGTGGCTTATCTGATTGCGCCGAAGCGGCAGGCAGGAGGCGCCCAATGAAGGAGCTGTCGTTGCTGATTATGATGGCCATGATGGCGGCCGCGGCCGCGTGGGGGCAGGCCCAGGGGCAGGCCTTCGTCGCGCCCGCGCCGATTCCCGGCACGCCGGCATCCTACAGAGACTTGAAGTTCCCGCCGCTGAAGCGTATCCCCATCCCGGATGTGACCACTTACACGCTCCCCAACGGGATGCGCGTCTACTTACTTGAGGATCATGAGCTGCCGATCGTCAGCGGGACGGTCCGGGTACGAACCGGAAACCTCTTCGATCCGGCTGACAAGGTGGGCCTGGCGACCATCACCGGCATGGTGATGCGCTCCGGTGGCACCCAGGCCAAGACCGGCGACCAACTCGATGAGGAGCTGGAGAACATCGCCGCATCGGTCGAGAGCGACATCGGCGAATCCACCGGCTCGGTCTCTTTCTCGACGTTGAAAGAGAACACCAGCGAGGTCCTGGGCATCTTCAAAGACGTGCTTATGCAGCCGGAATTCCGTCAGGACAAGATCGACCTGGCCAAGTCCGAGATGCGCAGCGGCATCGCCCGGCGGAATGACGACGCGCACGGCGTGGCCGATCGCGAATTCGCCGATATCGTCTACGGCAAGGACTCGCCCTATGGCTGGCAGATCGAGTATGCCACGCTCGATCGTATCGCGCGCGGCGACCTGATGGGTTTCTATCAGCGATACTTTTTCCCCGCCAACATGCTGATGGCCGTATGGGGCGATTTCTCGACCCCGGATATGAAAGCCAGGCTGGCCAGCCTGTTCGGGGATTGGAGTTACCAGCAGCCCGCCGTGCCGCCCTTCCCGCCGGTGCGCGAGAAAGCTCAGCCGGGCATCTACGTCGCGCAAAAAGAGGATGTGACTCAGACGTTCTTCGTGGAAGGTCACCTCGGCGGCGAATTAAAGGATCAGGATTTTCCATCTCTCGAAGTGATGGCGGATATACTGGGCGGTGGTTTTCAGAGTCGCCTGGTCCAGCGCGTGCGCACGCAGCTCGGCCTGGCCTATGAAATCTCCGCGAATTGGGGGGCGCACTACGACCACCCCGGTCTGTTCGAGATCGGCGGCAGCACCAAGTCGGCATCCACGGCCGAAACCCTGAAAGCCATTCAGGAGGAGATCGAGCGCATACGCGCGGGCGAAGTCTCCGCGGATGAACTCGAAACCGCGCGGCAAACGGCCTTGAACAGCCTGGTCTTCGCCTTCGATACCAGGGCGAAAACCCTCGGCCGCCTGCTCAACTACGAGTATTTCGACTATCCGAAAGACTTCATCGACCGCTATCAGAAGGGCCTCGAGGCCGTCACACGTGCCGATGTGCTGCGCGTGGCGCGCGAACACGTGCATGTAGCGGATCTAACCGTAGTGGCCGTGGGCAAGGCGGATGAATTCCAGAAGTCCCTCGCAACGCTGGGCTTGCCGGTTTCGTCAATTGATTTGACCATCCCCGAACCGCAGCCGGAGCCGGCGCCCAAGGCGGACGCGGCGGGCGCGGAGAAAGGCAAACAACTGCTCGAGCGCGTGCAGCAGGCCGTGGGCGGCGCGGACAAACTAGCCGCTGTCAAAGACATGGTCGAAGTAGCGGAGTTTCACCTGGACCCATCGGCTCGCGGCACGGACATGAAGCGCACCGACAAATGGGTGGCGCCATCTTATCTCCGCGAGGATACGCAATTGCCGTTCGGCGCCATCTCGCTCTATGCCGACGGTAAGACCGGCTGGATGGCGAACCCGCAAGGTTCCAGCCCGCTGCCGCCGGAGCAGATGAAGCCGGTGCGCAACAAACTTTTGAAGCTGTACTTCGCGATGCTGCTCAGCGATCGCCTGCCGGGCCGAACCGTGAGCCCGGCCGCCGACGGCGCGCTCGATATCTCGGACGAGCAGGGCGATACGGTGCGCCTCTTCATCGACGGGAAGACCGGCCTGCCGGCCAAAGTGGAGTACGCCACGCCATCCATGGGCGGCCAGCCCCCGACGACCATCGACGAAACTTTTGACGGCTTCGAGGAAGTGAATGGCATCAAGGCGCCCAACCACATCACCATCGTACAGAACGGGCGCAAGTACGCCGACGTGACCATAGAGTCGCTTAAGATCAACACTGGATTGAAGCCGGAAGACCTGAACAAGAAACCATGAGAACCATATTGGCGGCGCTGCTGCTGGCTGGCTTGGCCGGCTCCGGCGGGGGCGCGGAGACCAACGAACAGAGAGGCAAGCGGGTAGCGGATGAAGCAGTGGCGGCCTTGGGCGGACCGGCTTTTCTGGCGGTGCGGGACCGCACGGAATCCGGACGCGCCTATCAGTTCTATCGCGAGAAGCTCTCGGGCCTGGCGATCGCCTATCTCTACACGCGCTACCTGGCCAACCCCGAATCGCCGGAGCCGGGCTCTCTGCGCATGCGCGAGCGTGAAGCATTCGGTAAAAAACAGGACGACGTCGTCCTGTTTACGCAGGGAGCCGGCTACGAACTGACCTTCCGCGGCGCCCGCCCGTTGTCCGATCTGGACATACAGCGGTTCAAGGTCAGTACTCTGCGCAATATCTTCTACATTCTGCGCGAGCGCCTGACCGAGCCCGGCCTCTTCTTCGAATCGCGCGGCTCGGACTTCTACGAAAACCGCCCGGTCGAGATCGTGGATGTCGTCGACGCGAACAACGATACGGTCACCGTATATTTCGATCAGATGACCAAGCTGCCCACGCGCCAGAGTTTCTTCCGCAGAGATCCGATCGACAATACCAGACTCGAAGAGGTCTCCATCTTCGCCAAATACCGCGACGTGGGGGGCGGCGTCATGTGGCCCTTCAGTATCCGCCGCGAGCGCAATGGCGAAAAAATCTTCGAGATGTACTCGGATAGCGTGGAAATCAATCGGGATCTGAGGGACGACTTATTCACGCTGCCGGCCGATATGAAGATCCTGCCTAAACCGAAATAGCCTCGCTCGGGGTTACTGCTACAATAGCGCGTGCGGGAGGCAACAGTATGGAAGACACGGTGATCCGGCCGACCATGAAGTTCATCAAACTCGGATATGCGTTGGTGTTGCTGGTGATTGTGGCGGCCGTGATCGGGGCGAGCATGCTTCCGCAGGACGACGCGCAGTACCGGCCGTGGGCCATGGGTTTACCCGTACTGCTGCTGATCTGGCCCATCCGGCGGCATATCCAACGGAACTTCACCAAAGGCACCATCTCAGGCGACAAACTGCGCTATGAAGTGGGCGCTTTCGGAAAGACCACTCGCAACATCTCGTTGCCGAAGGTGCAGGACGTGCGGGTAGACCAATCCGGAACCCAGCGCATGTTCGGCATAGGCAACCTTTCGATTGAGACTGCTGGAGAAGCCAGCCGCCTGACGATGCGCAACATCGACCGGCCGCAGGCGGTAGCGGACCAGGTCCTGGCGGCGTCGCACGGCGCCACGGGACCGGGGCAAGTCGCGTGAGCGGCAAACTGGAAGGCAGGGTCGCGCTGATCACAGGCGCCAGCAGGGGTTTGGGTAAGGCCATGGCTCTGGCGCTTGGGAGCGAAGGCGCCGCCATCGCCCTGGTATCGCGGGACCGCGAGCAGTTGCACAAGACGGCCGAAGAGGTCGGGCGGACGGGCGGCGGCGCGCAAGTGTTTCAGGCCGATGTCACCAGTGAGACGGAGGTGCTGCAGCTTGAAAAGGAGGTGGCGCAGGCCTTCGGTCGCATCCACATCCTGATCAACAATGCCGGCATCAACGTCCGCAAGCAGCTTACGGAATTCACGCTGGACGAGTGGCGGAGCGTGTTGGACACCAACCTGACCGGCACGTTTCTCATGTGCCGCGCATTCGTGCCGCACATGAAAGGGAACGGCTACGGGCGGGTGATCAACCTGGCCTCCACTATGGCCCACGTCTCGATCCCGGGGCGTACGGCATACTCCGCCAGCAAGAGCGCCGTCCTGGGCCTCACGCGCTCGCTCGCGCTGGAGCTCGCGCCGGACGGAATCACAGTCAACGCCATCAGCCCCGGCCCCTTCGCTACCGAGATGAATCGCCCGCTGATGGAGAACCAGCAGCTCAACGCGCAGTTCCTCGCCAAGATCCCGGTGGGCCGCTGGGGCCGCGTGGAAGAAGTCGGCCAACTGGCCGTGTACTTATGCTCGCCCGAAGCGGGTTTCATCACCGGCACGGATGTGTTGATTGATGGCGGCTGGTGCGCCCAGTAGGTGGGGGCGCACTGGGGCTAGTGCCACTGAGCGGGCGAGGGGGCGACGAGGCGAGCGGGCGATGGCGGTCATTCTCGGTTTTCGAGAGTTGCGTGTGTACCGCGAGGCATTTGCGGCGGCGATGCGGATCTTCGAGCTCACGAGGCAGTTTCCGAGCGACGAAAAGTACTCGATGGTCGATCAAATGCGGCGCTCTTCAAGATCGGTTTGCGCCAATATCGGCGAGGCGTGGCGCAAGCGCCGGTACAAGGCCAATTTTGTTAGTAAACTGAGCGATGCGGAGGGCGAAGCCGAAGAGACTCGCGTCTGGCTCGAATTCGCTCTTCGCTGCCGGTACCTGGAGCAGAATGACTTCGATCAATTGGATGACGTATACGACAAGATCCTGGGCCAACTCGTTCGGATGCTCTCCGAACCGGGAAAGTGGTCGATCCACTGACCTCGCCCGCTCGCCCGCTCGGCCCCTCGCCCGCTCAGCAGCACTCGCCCCATCCCTCGCTACTCCGTTCGCCCCCTCGCCCACTCGCCCCCTCGCCCGCTCAGCAGCACCCGCCCCATCCCTCGCTACTCCGTTCGCCCGCTCGCCCACTCGCCCCCTCGCCCGCTCAGCAGCACTCGCCCCATCCCTCGCTACTCCGTTCGCCCGCTCGCCCGCTCGCCCCCTCGCCCGCTCAGCAGCACTCGCCCCAACCCTCCCTACTCCGTTCGCCCGCTCGACCCCGCCCGCCCGCCCCCCCACGCAAG